>FLNV01000009.1_pt1 | contig 30480 bp, 34 predicted proteins | sample 1140351 | NCBI WGS metagenome assembly FLNV01 (sample SAMEA3878207, study PRJEB12797) | bioreactor metagenome | biome: Moose rumen | place: Sweden | collected 2011-10
TATCAACTACAAATATGTTGATTCACTGAGATTGAAATTCAAATATTGTTCAATGAAGTTGTTTTGATAAGTCAGAATTTATAGAAGATGCAAAAATTGATAGAGTTTTGATGAATCCACCATATAATGCACAGAAAAAACATTGTAAGCCAGAATATGTTGCTACTTGGAAAGCAAACACAAAAGAAGATCCATCAAAATGATTACACTATGTATATGAAATAGCGAAAAAAGTTAAGACATGAAAACTCGCTGTTCTTTTGCCTATGGCTTGTGCTATTGGTTCAAGTAGTGATATAAAAATGTTCAAAGAAAAAATGTTGAATGAACATACACTTGATGCTGTATTTTCTTTACCAAATGAGACATTTTATCCATGAGCAAGTGCTGTTCCCTGTTGTATGGTGTTTACTTTATGAACAAGACATATAAATTCCCCCATAAAATGAACATTTTTCTGATATTTCAAAGATGATTGATTTACTAAAAAGAAAAATCTTTGAAGAGTAGAAAAATTAAATGAACATTGAATTTGAATCTGGAATGAAATAGAAAAAGAACGACTAAATCTTTATCATAATAGAATATCTAAACCTTGAATTTCAGTAGTAAAAGAAGTAACTGCAGATGATGAACGACTTGCAGAAGCATATATGGAAACTGATTATTCAAAAATTAATATTGATAATTTTGAAGATACAAGAAATAAATATCTATCCTATCTTGTAAATTCTTGAAAATGGGGTGGTTTTAATTCTTTTCTCTCGGAATATAAAAAAGATTCAGAAATTTTTGAATTAAAAACTAATGAACGAAAGGATTTTAAAGTCTGAGATTTGTTTGATGTAAGTTTATCTAAATGAGATATAAAATTGGATAATGTTGATGAATGAGAAATTCCATTAGTTTCTTCATGAGAAACAAATAACTGAATTGTATGATATATCTCTGAAAATTGAGACTGAAAAGCGAAAATGTTTGAATGAAATGAGATAACCGTAGATATGTTTTGTAATACGTATTATCAACCTATAAAATTTTATTCAGTTAGTCATTGAAGAGTAAATATTTTAATTCCAAAATTCAAATTAACAAAATATATATGATTATTCATAGCCACTATCATAAAGAAAGAACAAATAAAATATTCTTATTGAAGGGCTGTATATTCCGATGAGACAAAGAATATGATTATCAAGCTTCCTGTTGATAAAAATTGAAATCCAGACCGAGAATTTATGGAAAACTATATCAAAAATTTACCATATTGAGATAGAATCTAAATCAATACCTATCGAAAAATATTTCATATCATTGTATGAAACTCAAAAATAATACAAAAAAAATCCTATGCACTTTTACATAGGATTTCTATTTCACAAAAAAACTTTTGACTATTTAAACTCAATTTCAATTGCTTCAACATCTTTTAATCATTTTTTCACTTCTTTTACTACTTTTTTGACACGGAAAGACCATACGATCATAGCAATTCATCGGATAATCAATGACAATCAAATCAATCTATGTAATGCGATTGCTGTCATTTGACCATTCATTGCCATAAATGCTCATAATAAAATGAAAATACATCCAAGTATAATCAGCAAATACCAATTTTTTACTTTAAGCTTTTTGGCTGTGATACTATCTGAAATCCAAAATGCTCATTTTACGATAATACAGATTCATAACAAAGCAATTAAAATTTGGACAACAACTTGTCATGCATTTGGAAATCACAATAATAATATACCAAAAATTGCGGAACATACTGATATAACACCCAATAATAATCTATCTTCATATTCAATCTCTCTTATCGCTAAAATCAATCAAGTAATTCCAGAAACCAAGGCATAAATAGCACAAACGATTATCAAAGTTTTTTGTGCTAATTCTGGTCTAAACAGTAAATAAGCTCAAAACAAAAGACACAAGATTGCCTCAACTCGATACAGACATTTAATTTTTTTCATTGTTTTTTGTAAAAAATATAAAAACAAAATACTTATACAAAAACTTATCATATTTGCAAGCAAATAAGTTTACAGAAAAATATGTTAGCAAAAATCAAATAATTATAAAGAACCTAATGTAACAATATTACCTTCTTTATCCAAAAATCAGGCAAATCATTTATTCAAAAAATAATATACATCATTTATATATCAAACTCTCGCCTCATCAAAATCTCGATAATAATAAGAATCATCGCTTTCATCAGCAAAATTTTGTGATAAAATTTCTTTTATCAAAGCAGTGGAAGATTTGATCGACAATCATTTCAATCACATAAATACATCATATTTATATTTCCGATTATTTTCACGATTTCATTCTTCAACTGTATTTCTAATTGTTACCGGCAAAATTAATTCTTGCAAACTCGATCTCCATACAAATACTCTTGGATTCTCTAAAGCTGGAGAATAGCTTGAATTTCCAGTAAATTCATAAGAAGCAATTACTGAAACTGCAATATTTTCTGGATTTACTTTGGTCAAACAATCTTCATACAATCTCTGTTCTTCATTACATTTTTTTACTCTTATAGATCCAGTTTCAACTTTTGTACATGAATCAGTCAATTCTGCATCAACATTTTTGGTAATCAAAGCACTACATTTTGTCTCAGCTGTTTCATGTCAATTATAATCAATCTTGTACAAATCAACTTTTGTATTATCCTGTTTCAATCAACCATATCAATTATCTGTAGTAGAGTATCAAATTCAAATTAAATATTGAACTCAGTTTTTAGCCTCTGAATATGGATGTAAATAAGTAGAATATCCAGGGATTTTTAGCTCTCAAATAATTTTTGGATTAGTGATATCTTCCATATCTACGACAAACAAAGGATCAATATTTTGATAAGTCACTAAATATAATTTATCTCAAATATAACGAGAAGATTTGAAATTCTCTCCTGGCTCAATATTCAACAAACTTCATTTCAATTTTAATTCACTATCAAGAATTGATAGGTGAGTAGCCTTTTGATCATACCATGTAGTCGTCAAAATCCTGAAATTTCAATCATCATCTTCATCCATTGAATATTGATTTAATGGAGCTCATGGGATAATAGTTGAATCCTGATATTTTACATCTTCTCAAAGATTAAATTTGTGAATCAATGTATTTTCATCTCTATAATACCAAGAACCATAGCATCATCGATGTGAACATCTCTTTTGACTAGAAAAATAAATTGGAGAAGGTAAGTACAAAGAACTTTGACTCATATGAATTTCATCGACATTTCCAAATACTAAATTTTGTTTAGGAGTAGCACTTAAATCACTCAAAGAAATTTGAGAAATCAAAGTAAAATTAGGATAAGTATTTGTTTCCTTCATAGTTTCTTCAGATGGCAATAAGTAGAAAATACTATCACAAGGCATATTCACAATCTTTTTGTCATACATAAACCTTGATCCAAACAATTTTTGCAAAAAACCTGACTTGTTTTTCAATGTAACATCAATTAATTTTGGCTGCATATCCTTGAATTTAATAGGACGATCTCTCCAAGCTATTTCATACCAATCAAGATTCATAGAAGAAATCAAATAAAGCTGATCATCAATCATCCTTGCATCTTCAAAACGTCAGTAAACTTCAGTCATTTTTTCCATCTTCAAATTTTCAAGATCACTTATATCATATACGATTACCAAAGTACGATTAGATCACAAAACAGAATCAGATTTCCCATCATAACGAGATCCCAAAATAACCAATTTATCTCAATTTAAAAATAATTGGATACCATCCAAACTATCAGGAATTTTTATTTTTGAAACTAATTCAGCATCTGATAAATCTTTTTCAGTTGGAGTTTTTATGATAGATATATATTTATCATTATAATTTACTTCAGAATAATAGAATAGATATTTTCAATTTGATTTCAAAATTTCGGGCTCATCAACTCACATTTTTTGAATATTAGTCGTAGAGTAATCAGAAATTTCTCATTGATCAACAGATAAAGATTCTGCAATAGATTCTACTGCATAATCAACATCCTGAACAGCTAATGAATTAGCTTCATAAACAATTGCATTTCCATAAAATGCACCTTTTCTATACATACGATAATCATAATCAATTTTTGGATGTAATTTTTTGTAAGTTTCCAAGAAATCTTCCATCACTTTTTCCATATCTTGACAAGAATTCACCTGTGTAAACGTAATTTTCTCAGTCAAATCCTGAGTTTTCTGAGTCATTTCTTCTTGTTCCTTTTTATTTAGCTCATCTTCAATCTGCGAATCAATATTCACAGCAAAAACAAAGCTTCATAAAGCCAAGACAGAAACGATAGAGTACAATAAAATGTTTCTAGATTTCATTCATAAACGAATTAAAATTTAAAAATAATGATATAAATTATTAAATTAAAAAATATTTTCAAGAACATTTAATTTTAAGAAAAATTTTTCATCTAACAATCTACATTAAAATTGATACAAGAATTCGGCTCAGCTTCGAATTTCACTAATGGCGAACAGAGTGAGACATTATTTGAAATTACGAAGTGAGACGAGATGCATTTTGACTGAAAGTCATTCAGCTTCAGCAGAGTTATCAACTTTTGTCGCTGGCAGACAAAAGTAAATCTCTAAAAACATAAAAGAAATAGTAAAATATTTTTAAGTAAAAAACATAAATATTAAAAACTCATATTACTTAACTTTCTTAATAGATTTTCGTTTAGTACTTTTTTTTGATTTAATTTTTAAATTAGATCAAAATCATTCAGACTTATTTTTAAATTTTTCATCATGTAATCAATAAACTAAATTCATTCATTGTATTCTTTTATATCAATCTTCAAGTTCATCATCACTTCGATCTTCAAAATATAATTCTGCCGAATTTTCATCAAAAGAATCCTTAGGCAGCTGACTCATACTTTTTATACCTCTTATTATTTTAGGAATTCTAGCAAGGAAATGTATTAACATTATTTTTACAATAAAAATTAAAAAAAAATAGTAGCATTAATATTATATATATTATTTATATTTTGTCAAGAAGATTTTTATTCTCATATATGACTACAATATTCTTTGAGTAAAAATATCCCAAAAAAAGATACCTACAATATTACAAAAAAATACATATGATTACAATAGCCAAAAAAAATATATATTCTATTTAAAACTTTTCAAGAACATTTCTATAACAAAATATTGTGCAAAGTAGAAAATAGATTTTATAAAAATTTCTTACATCTAAAAAAAATTTCAAAAAATATTTTTTTAATCATAAAATTTTGATAAAAAATAGATCAAAAATTAAAAGAAAAAATTTTTTCAAAAAATAATAAAAAAAGGGTATTAATACGAAAATTAAAATTTCAAATTCGTTCATTTTTTGATTCAAGTGGCATATTTGTCCACCATGATAAAATTTTAATCAAATTTGAAATTGTATAGAAACATTAGGTAGTACCGAGCAACACGCAATATTATACAAAATAGAGGAATTTGAATATCAAAATTTATCAATTTCTAAAAAAATCTCCTAAATCTATCAGAGATAAAAAAATAATTTTTATATATTTTAATTTAAATCTTTCAAAAAATAATTCAAAGAGCTGAAAAGAAAAAATCACGTTCTACTTTGCACAAGATACATTGTGCAAGGTTGCTTTTTTATATTTTTGAGGCCTTTTTCGGCCTATGAATTCCTTGTACAACATTTAACCTATCTGTTCAATAACATTATAAAAAAAATTTTTTTTGTTGCAATAGTTTTTTTAAAAATTTTTATAGCAGTCGGGGAGCAGGGTATCACTACTCCACTACTCTTAATATCATTAAAAAATCATATTTTTCAAAGAAAACACAGGTACGAATTAATATTTCTAAATGTTTTGATATTTTTTTATAAAAAAATCCCCCAATACCTCTATCAGAATCGGGGGAGTATATAAATTAATAATAATTAGACAGTTCGATAATTAGGTACTCCTCTGTTCATTTGATTCTGAAAACTCCTTTGGAGACCTGGTATAAAATTTCTAAATTGATTTAAGATATTTTGATCTTTTATAATTATATTCTCTGGCATTGGATCTAACTGCTCCTCTTCCATATACTGCTCTGCTCTTGATGTTTGTAATAAGTTTTGAGTCTTTTTAAGATCTTGATTTGTAGCAGATAAATACGTTTGAGTTGTAGTTATATGTTGATGCCCCAATAATTCTTTAATATAATAGATATTACCTCATCTTCTTAATAATGACGTAGCAAAAGTATGCCTTAATTTGTGAGGCCAAACAGGATTTGTTATTCACGCTTTTATCCCTGCGGTCTTTACAATCTCTTCGACGGCAACCCTAGACAATTTCTTTCACTTAGTATTATTAGAATGAGAGCAAAATAGATATTCAGATTTAATCTTTTTTCATTCTCTCATAAAAAGATATAATCTAATCAAAGTTAAGTGTTCTTGGAATAGATATACTAATCTCAAAGAACTATTTTTACCGATAATTTGCAATTCTTCTTGTACATCTTCAACCTTTATATTACATAATTCGCTTACTCTTAATCATGTATAAAGAAGAACTGAAACCATTGCGTAATCTCTAGCTTTTGTTAATTCATCTTTTGTTTTATCAACCTTCATATAATTAAGCAATCTCTGTACTTCATTTTCCGTAAGAGCGTCTATCTTTCTTTTAGGCTCTTTCATAAGAAGAATCTCCTTATAATTAAAAACCTTTTCTCAACTACGTTCAGCAAAAAAGACAAAATCTCTTATACATGCCAGATATCAGTTACATGTCCTAGCTGATTTTCATCTTATCTTTTGAATCGATATAAAATTCTCAACATCCCTTACTGTAAGCTTTTCTGTATCCTCTATCGATTTTTGTCATATATATAGTTCTTTTACATATTCATTAAAATTATTAAGTATCCTTGTATATGAATTAACTGTTGATCTAGCAAATTGTCTGTTAACCTCGATTCGGTTAATAAAATTTTCTATTTTCATTGTGATTAAACTACAAAATAAAATAAGAAGTTCACGTTCAAATCTGATAAAAACCAGTTACAATATAACGAATGGCCATTCATCCTATTTTGAGGTTTCAATCACAACTGTATATTAACTGAAAAAAAAATAATTGCAAGTGAATTTTTGATAAAAAAGTTTTCCTGCAGGAGAACAGAGAAAAACCAAAACATAACCAAACAATAACCGTCGGTTTTTTTGAGTAATATAAGATATCAAGCAATAAAATAAAATTGAGAAAAAGTAATTCATAAGCAGAATTACTAAAATAAATTCAAGATTTTAAAAACCCACTAATTTAGACACTTTTCGTCAAAAAAGGCCCATATTTTTGACAGAACAGTAATTCGGCTTTGTAATTATAAAGTTATTGAATTTTTTACTAAAATCTATTGCAGCAAGACACCTATAATATTATAATATAGTTGGATGGGAATCTTTACAACATCAGTTGATTCCTAATGAAACAAATAAAAAAGTTCGGTGCACTTTATAATACTGTAGGATGATGAGAATGAGATAAGTGTTTATATCCTACAAGATTAGATACTTATGGCCAATGATGCTCTCATAATTGCTCATATTGTTATGCAAGAGCATTATTAGATTTTAGATGATTACGACATCCTCAAAATCCAAAATTCATTGATCTAAAAACAGCATATAAAATAATAGCTGGTATTCCAAAATGACAAGTTACCAGATTATGATGAATGACTGATTGTTTTCAACCAGTAGAAGCAATTCATAGGATAACATACAATATTTTAAAAGCATTTAATTATTACAAGAAACCATATTTAATAGTTACAAAATCAGAGCTCATAGCTAGAGATGATTATATAAAAGTATTAGATCCTAAATTAGCTCATATTCAAGTAACAATTACATGTACAGATGATAAACTAGCATCAACATATGAACATGCAAGTCCACCATCAAAAAGAATTGAAGCCATAGAAAAATTAGCTTCATTATGATATGATGTCCAAATAAGACTTTCCCCATATATACCACAATACATTGAAATAAACAAAATCAATGACATTAAATGTGACAAAATAATAGTCGAATTTCTACGTGTAAACTGATTTATAAAACAACGATTTAAAATTGATTATTCTGATTATACATTAAAAGAATGATGATATAATCACTTACCATTAGAGAAAAAGAAACAGCTAATAAGCAAAATAAAGAAGAAAGAAATCAGTGTATGTGAAGATGTAGAAGAACATTACAATTATCGAAAACATCATTTTAACCACAATCCAGATGATTGTTGTAATTTATCTATTAAATAAAATATAATGAAAATTATCGAATTAAAACCAACAGACTTAAAACCTTATGAAAAAAACAATAAGGTACATGACGAACAGCAAATTAACATGATTGCTAATTCAATTAAAGAATTTTGATTTACACAACCAATCGTAATTGATGAAGAAAATTCAATCCTAGCAGGTCATTGAAGATTTTATGCTTCACAACTTCTTTGATTAGAAAAAATACCGTGTAATAAAATCGAATGACTAACAGATGCACAAAAGAAAAAATATCGTATTTTGGATAATAAATTAAACGAAAGTGACTGGGATTTAGCCAACATAAAATTCGAATTAGATTCTTTAGATGACATGAATTTTGGAGATTTGAAATTATCAATAGATGAAATGTTCCCAGAATTTACAACAACAGAATTTAATCCAGAAGAATTCAAAGATAATGAAGAAGAAGAAGATGATGATGAAGATTGAGAATCAAAAGAATCAGGATTATCACTTATTGTATTTGTAAAAGACGAATGAGAATTAGAATTATTAAAAAAAGACTTAGATGAATTAGGTTACCGTTACAAGTAATAGTTTTATTTTTTTCTACAATATCATGTCAAACAAAAAACCAATGTATTTTTACTATGTAATGTTTTTCTCTCCAGATGATGGATGATACATTGCTAAATCTCATTTCTCAGAATGGTGGTGTATTAGACAGGAACTTATCGAAGAAATTGAAGACACTATTTGAGAAGATGATGCTATTTTAAATATTATTTATATGTGAGAAATAAATGCTTAAAGTATTATCTCTATTTGATTGAATAGCATGTGGATTAGTTGCACTTAAAAGGATTTGAATAAATCCTTCTCATTATTTTGCTAGTGAAATTGATCCATATGCTAAATACATAGCAAAAAGAAATAATCCAGAATTAATTCATATATGAAACGTAAAAAAGATTAAATGAGAAGAATATGATATTGATTTATTAATATGATGATCTCCTTGCCAATGATTTTCTTTAGCTGGAAAACAATTAAATTTCAATGATCCAAGAAGTAAATTATTCTTTGAATATGTTAGAATTCTAAAAGAAGCTAAACCTAAGTATTTTTTGTTAGAAAATGTAGTTATGAAGCAAGAACGAATTAACATAATTTCAAAAAAATTATACTGAATCAAGCCAATAGAAATAAATAGTAATTTGGTATCAGCACAAAATAGAAGAAGATTATATTGGATATGAATAAGAAACGAAAAATGAGAATATAATCAAATAAATATTTCTCTGCCGAATAACAAATGAATTAAAATGAGAAATATAATGCAAAGTTTTGTAGATAAATCATACTACCTAACAATAGAACAAATCAATTCTATAAAGAAACGAAAGAGCTATCAAAACCCATTAAAATGAATTCTACTCCCACAATCAAAATCCCCCACTCTAACTGCAAGATGAGCATGAGAATACCATAGTTGAATGATTTTAATATGGGATAAATGAAAGATAAGAAAACTAACTCCATTAGAATGTGAAAGATTGCAAACATTACCTGATAATTATACAGCATGAGTTGATAATTTTCAAAGATACAAAATGTTAGGTAATTGATGGACAGTAGACGTGATTGCTCACATTTTTAAATCAATACTAAAATAAAATGACAAAAAAGAAAAATTTATGATGAAGGCCAACAAAATTCAATGAAAAGATTGTCGGTAAACTAATTGATGCATTTAAAAGAGATGCAACAGTAGAAGAAGCATGTGCATATGCCAAAATCAATAAAGATACATATTACGAATGGATGAGAAAAAATAAGAAGTTTTCCGACGAAATTGAACAGGCAAAATTATTCCCACACATGTTCGCTAAAACCAAATATTTTGAAGCATTAAATTCAAAAGATAGCAATCTTTCCTTCAAAGCAGCATTAGAATATCTTAGAAGGAGAAATCCAGAACGGAAAGACAAAGCAGAAAATATCAATTTTAACAACAATACAGAGCAATTAAACGAAGAAGATGAAGAAATTTTAAATAATATTCGGGAAAAACTCAATGAGTGAAAATAAGCTATTAGAACCAAATTTTAAAAAGAAGTTTTTTAGTAAAGCATTCTACGAATATTGTAGTTATTATTTTAGAGAATACTTTTCTTTTGTTACTCCAGAATGTTTAAAAAAGTACTACTCTGCTCTAGCTTCATGAAAAAATGTTTATTTTAAATGATTTAGATGATCAGCAAAAACAACTATAGCTCAAATGTATGTTTCACGGTGTATAGCTTATAAAAAAAGAAGAAATATTATGTGGTATAGTCAAACAATCGATAATGCAGAAGAAAACTTAACATATATAGCAAATAGCTTCATATGAGATACTGATTGATGAGAAAGGTTTGTAAGAGACTTTGGCAATCTTTATTACCCTGATTACTCAAATAAGAACTGACAAAAAAAGATAAAAAGAGTCGATAAATTTATAACTGAAAATAATTGTTATGTAAGAGCTATGAGTCTTTGAACATCTCCAAGATGAAAAAATTATACAGCTCCAGATTGAAAATTTAGACCTGATTTATTGATTTTTGATGATGTAGACACAGTTAGTTCCTGCCAAAGTAAAAAGAAAATAGACAAGAATTTTGAATTCATGTTAAATGAAGTATTAGGAGGAACTACATGAGCTACACAAATATTATTTTTAGGTAATACAATTTATGAAGACTGAATCGTTCCAAGATTTGAAGAACACATCAAAAATGATCCAACATGGGAAGTTATTATATTACCAATTTACAATAATTGAGAAATTGTTCGAGATAGATTCGTAGAAACAGATAATGAAGCTTTAGAATTAAATAAATGAATAAAAGAAAATTCAAAAAAATACACTAGCTTAGAAACAGAAAGAAGAAGATTATGAACTATATCATTTGGACAAAACTATTTACTTACTCCATATGTTTTAGGACAACATATCATAACAAGAGATATGATTCAATACGATAATAATTGCCGTTCTTATGAATTTGATAAAATTCAAATATGAGTAGATCCAGCAATTTCAGAAAAAGAGTGAAGTGATAGATTTGCAATTTGTGTATGCTGATTTCTTTGAGAAAGGAAATATATTTTGGAGTGTTTGGGGCTTGAATGAGCCGAAAAAAATATCAAGAAGGCATCAAGCATAGTCCTAAATTTATATCAAAAACGAAATGCAAATAGAGTTATAGTGGAAACCGTAGCATATCAAGCAGTATTAAAAACCATATTCAAAGATATGTGATTAGCTGTTCAAGAGACAAAAACAACCAAAGATAAAGTCACTAGATTAATGGAAAAACAAATAATATTTGAGGATCATAAAATTTATTTCTATCCAGATACAACAACAGAATTAGTCGATGAATTACTTAGTTTCCCTAATTGAGAACATGATGATAGAATAGATAGTTTACTATTCTCAATCACGGAGCCAAAGAAGAACTTTTTTATTTCTTCATTTTAAAAAAATGAGAGAACGATGACCTACAAAAAAGAAAGAATGGGATCCAATAAAAAGTGAAGCACTAGATTTATTAGCATGTGAAAAATTAATAATGCGTTATATGAAAGATAAAGAAGAACCCATTACAAAAAAGAATCTTTTTGATTTTCGAAAATACATTCAAACAGAAAAAGAAAGTATAAAAGAAAAGCGAGAAGATTAAAATTATTTATTTTATTACCGTTATAGACAATGAAAACTTACGAAAAATTATCAGAAACCTCTTTTAAAGTTTCAGAAACTAAAAAATTAGAATCTGAAATTAATGTTTTAAATCAGTTAGAGAATATGGCTTCTCAACTAAGCTGAATAAAGAAAATTATATGACAGGCAAAACAACTAAAAGAAACAGTAATTAATACTGTTGAATGGTATAATACCTGGGCTGATATCCTAAATGAAGCAAAAGAGAAATGTAAATTAGCATTTAAAAAGCTTGATAAAATTCAGTTAGCAGACGATTTTATACTAGAGAACTTGGATTGTGAAGATTTCCCTAAGATTGATATCAAGAAAGATAATTAATTGTTTATATTTTGAAAAATTCAATACGTGAATATAATTCAAATATTTATATCTACCTTAACATATGAAAATTTTCTGATTAGAAATAAAGAAAGTTCAAGACTTTCAAAAAAAAGAATATATCTGAAATAATAAGCTATCCACATTATTTAATGCATGATTTGTCATAAATCAAAGCACCTTTTATGATCTATACAAATCAAATTGAGACATAAGACAATCAATTAGAAAAATTTCTAATTCAGTAAGTAGAAACTGAATTTATTTACAAAATAACAAAAAGCAAATAATTGATAATGAAGAGTTAAACTCAGACATTTTCAATTACTTCAAATCCCCTACTTTTCTAAAATGGAAAACAGAACTATTTAAGAACTATCTACTTTCATGAGAACTTTATATACTCCCCTCTTATAACTTAAAGAGAGAAATAGCATGATTTCAAATAATTGATTCAAGATCAGTTATCAAAAATACGGATTGAAACGGAAATATAATTACATTTCAAATAAATACAGGACATGGACAAACAATGATAAAGACTCCAGAAGAAATAGCTTTTTTTAAACTAGAAGATGATATAAATAATACAATCAATTGAATGTGATTATTAAATTGAGTAGTTTATGACTGACTTTCAGACTTAGAAGCTAGTAAAACTAATTATGCTTTATATCAAAATTCAGCTATCCCTTCAGCTATATTATTACTTGATTGAGATCTTTCGGCAAATGAACAGCAAATAGCTAAAGACATGTTTGAAGCTCAATTTAGATGAAGCAACAATCAGCATAAGACCTTAGTTTGATGATGAATAAAAGATATAAAAACTCTTTCTATTACTCCTAGAGACATGGAATTTATTAATCAAAGGCATTTAACAACTGAAAAGATTTCTGCATGTTTTTGAGTTCCAAAATCAATTCTAGGATATGTTGATACAGTAAATTATGCTAATTGAAGAGAAATGAGAAAAGAATTTTTAGAATGAACAATAAGGCCATATGAAATTGATTTAGAACATATAATGAACCATTTAATGCAAATGTTCTTACCTGAAATATGGAAAAATTATCGAATAAAATGTGATTGAGAACAATTAGAAGAACAACAAGAACGATTTGAATCTCAGAGAAAAGATATTCAAACAGGTATAATAACTATTAACGAAGCTAGAATAGATAGATGACTAGAACCAGTAAAAGATGATAATTGTAATAAACATTTAATTAGCAGAAATGTAGTATTATTAGAAGATATTTCTCTAGATGCTGTTTTATCTCCAGATGAAGAATAATGCCTGTAAATCTAAATCACAGAAATATTTCAAATAATGAAACAAAATTATATACGATATGCTTAAAATCATTTAAAAACCAAAGGTTATATCTAGAACAAAATTTAAATAACCTATGCTTAAATCACATAACCGATATTTTTACCGAATATGAATATTTATTATCACAATTTGATTTATATCCAAAGAAAGATTTTAATTTATGAATGGAATGATTTTGGAGATGAATGTGAATTTATGATATGATAGAAGAATCAAAAAAACCAATAATTAAATCATGCAACAAATGATATAAAAGAAGGTTTAACTTATTCAAACCAATCCTGACAGAAACAGGAATTACTATTAATAAAAATCTAGCAAATAATTATGCAATATTACGATGAGATTTAGAACTTTCAGATTTTAAATGAACAATAACTCATACAACAAAATTTAATGTAATCAAAATTCTAAAAGAATGATTAGAAAATAATTTAACAATAAATAATATACAAGAACAAATAAATAAATTAGATGAAAAATTATTTTCTCCTGCTAGAGCTAGAAGTATTGCTATAACAGAAATTTGAAAAGCTTATGAATATTGAAATTACCAACCAATAAAACAGCTATCAGAAGCATGAGTTCAAATGAAAAAATTGTGGCTTACTTGTAGAGACTGAAAAGTAAGAGAAGAACATAGAAAATGTGAAGAATTATGATGGGTTGATTTAGATTTTGAATATCCAAGTGTTTGAACCAAAATTCCACCATGATGAGTTAATTGTAGATGTACAATGGAATATGATTTTGAATTATAAAAAAAGAAGCCTTTCGACTCCTTTTGCCACACAAAATTTCCATTAACGGACTTTTTGCAAAACAAATAATAAAAAAACGATATAAAAAATCAAATTATTATGGAAATTTAACTGAATTTTCATATATATAAAGCAGTTTATATTAAATAATACAAAATATTTTATGAACGAAAAATTAGAATTTATTGAAAGAATTATCAAACCATTCACTACTGAACAATTAATAAGAACTTATTACTTTCAAAAACATCCAATAGAAGAATGAGTACCATCTAAACAAGATATTATAAACATAATAAATATCTGCCGTAGATGTGCTAACGAAAATTGATATTGAGAAGATGAATTAGAACAAGCATTAGAATATGCAAAAGAGATAGCGAATGAAAGAGATTAATAACATCTTAAAATCAAATATAGCATAAAAACATATACATTTAAGATAAAGGAGCTAAAAATTGATAATAAAAATTATAATTTTTACATAATTCAATAAAACAATCTTTTGTTGCTACTATATCAGCCATAGCATCATGTGCTCAATCAAAATCTTTTCAAAATAAGTAATGATACAATTCTGACAACTTAGGCCATTTATAATCATCTCATCGTTTATTAAGTATCTTTACAAGACCAGTACATGGCTGCATTGTATCAATCCGTTTAACATCTTCTCATGTAAAAGGAATTCATAAACGTTTACACTCTCATAATATCATTTTCTTATCAAATTCAACATTATGTCATACTACAAAATCAGCTTTTTTTATAGATTCTAAAAATGAATCAATATAACTTTCAATAAAATCATATCATAACAAATCATCATTATATATTCAATGTACATCAGAAGCTCATTCAGGAATATGAATTGGAACATTAATATATTGATTTATTCTATATGATTCAACAAAATTCCGATTAGACAAATCCAATTCTCAAAAAATTCATCAAAACTGTACAATATAGTCTGAAATAGGTGATGTTCAAGTAGTTTCAGTATCAAAGAAAAATATCTTTTTCATTTTACTACCTTGTAAAGATGTACAAGATGAACCCATATATTTCCAATTTCAATAAATATCACATCAATCTTTGTCATATCAATCACTATCATATCGATTTCATGTATACTTGTTTATTCAATATTTATTAAATCATCAACCGTCATATCAATTCTTATCATATCAATCACTGTCATATCAATATTTATCATATCGTGTTCAAGTCTCTTTATTTCTTCAATATTTATTAAATCAATTCTTGTTATATCAATTATTATCGTATCAATCTCTATTATATCAATCTTTGTCATATCAATCACTATCATATCAATATTTATCATATCAGAGCTTATTATATCAATCAATATTATATCAGTTTTTATCATAACCATTTATATCAAATAATGTTCATGTTTCTTTATTTATTCATTTCTTATTCCATCAATCTTTATCATATCAATCTTTATCACGATTAGTTCATGTTTCTTTATTTATTCGTTTTCAATATTTAATCTTGAAATAATAATTTTCTGTATATCAGTTTTTATCATAATTAGTTCATGTTTCTTTATTTATTCATTCCTTATTCCATCAATCTTTATCATATCAATCTTTATCACGATTAGTTCATGTTTCTTTATTTATTCACTCCTTATTCCATCATTTCTTATTCCATCAATTTTTATCATATCACTCCTTATTCCATCAATCTTTGTTGTATCAGTTTTTATCGTATCAATATTCATTGTATCAATATACATCGTATCAATCTTTATTATATATAGTACCAGTTTCTTTATTTATACAATATTTATTAAATCAATTTTTATCATATCAATATCCGTCATATCAATATTCATCATATCAATTATTATCCTGCATATGTCAATTATTATATCGCAAATTATAAGTATTATAATTTCTATTTCTACGATAATATCGATTTCTATCATGTCAATTTTTATCAATTTTTGTTCAAGTTAATTTAAATATTCAATTTTTATCAAATCAAAATTCATCATATCAATCTCTATCATACCAATCTAATGTTTCAATATTAATTCAGTTTTTATCAAATCATTTTTCATTATATCATTTTTTAGTATATCATCACTTATCATATCACTTTCTATTGTATCACTCTCTATTATATCATTCCTTGTTGTATCATTCTTTATTATATCATAATCTATTATACCCCTCCCTATTATATCACTCTTTATTATATCATTGTTTATTATATCACTCTCTATCGTATCAGCAAAGCCAATTATAAAGCCAAGTAAGCATCATAAAATTTAAAAAATAAAAAGCCATAAATATTGTATATATTTTTTTTAATTTGTCAAAAAATCAAATATTTTTTTTAATTTATATTTTGAAATTTCTATTTCGGGATTATAATGCAAGTAATAATATGTTTTATATTATCAAAATTAAACATGAAAAAGCTAATTAAAGACAAGAATTTCTTCCAAATTACTTGCGAAAAAAAATCTATAATAGAAATCAAATCAGATGATGATGAAACTATTTGACTTCAAATTGAATGATATGCCTCAACTAAAGATAAAGATAGATGAAGAGATATAGTCGAGCCTAATGCATTTAAATCTGCTTTAGATCTTTATATGACAAACCCAATAGTTCTTCTACAACATAATGCAGATAAACCAATAGGAACTGTTACTGAAGCTAAAATAGATGATAAATGATTGTATATCAAAGCCAATATTACAGAAAATGAAGATTGAATATTCTCTAAATTAAAAAATTGAGTAATTAGAGCTTTCTCTATTTGATACAGAGTAAAAGACTTTGAAGACGAAGAAATAAAAGACAAAGAATGAATAATAGTTTCATATGAAACAGTAATTAAAGATCTAGAACTATTCGAAATATCTTTAGTTTCAATTCCAATGAATCCATATGCATTAACTAAGAGCATGGAATCTTGTTTTGAGGAAGAAACTAACGAAGAAAAACCAGATGAAAATTCTGAAATAGATAATACTGAAGAAACAGAAAATTCTGAAAATTCTACTGAAAATGTAGAACTTGATGATGAAAAAGACATCGAGGAAAAAACTGTTAATCTAAAAGAATTATCATTTAAATCTATGGAAGCTTTTTTTGATACAAAAGTTGATTTGCTGAAAAAATCATTCAACGATGAATTATCAAAAAAAGATACAGAGATTAAAAGCTTAAAAGAAAGTCTAAGTAAAACAACAGAAATTCTAAAGCATTTTGCTGAATGCTTAGACGAAATTGATAGCAAAATGAGTAACACAATTATTCAAAGTGGATTTGCTTATCAAACTCCAACAAAGAAAAAAAGTGGATACTCAAACTTAATCAATCAGATTAAGAACTTTTAGATTATTGAATTTACTAACATGCTTATAAAAGATTTAATTAAAGAGATAAAAGATCTCCAATGAGAAGAAATGGAATTAAAAGAAGTAGTTGATGAGGAATGAAAATCAAAAGTAGTAATGGAAACTAAAGCAAATGAAGTTATGCATACAACTAATACAAACTTTTGAAAAGAAGTAATTCCAACAAATGTTTTACTAGATCCTATGCTTGATTTAGTTCCAACTTACTCAAGATTATTGCCACTTTTACCATGAAATCATGGTAATTGAATGCCTATAAGTGCTAAAGTTCCAATTATTTGAGAAGCTGACCTTTTCCAGTGAAATAGTGAATGGACAACAGGTGCTGGAACATATATTACTCCTGCTAATCATTGACCACACACATGAGAAGTGACTATTGTTCAATGACAATTCATTACAACAGTTTCTATCTCAAAAAGAGAATTAAATTATGGACCTGATCAGCTAGAAGCAATTGTAAGAGAAAGAATTAATAGAGCTGCTGCTAGAACAATTGATGCAGTTTTAATTAATTGAGATGCTGAAACTTGAGCAACAGGAAATGTAAATAGTGATGACTGAGCTCCAACAGCATGACTTTATTACTTACAAAACGATCATGGTATCAGAGAAACCGCCATTAATAATTCTCAAACGGTTAATTGTGGTACTCTTGATTCTGCTGATTTCCTTAGTGTAAAGAATGTACTAGATCCTTGATATCAAGCAGAATCTAATAATTTATTAATAATTATGCCTTCTCAAGTTTATAATAAATCATTAACTTTGAATGAAGTTATAACTGTTGATAAATTTGGACCTCAAGCGACTATCCATTCCGGAGTTTTAGCTAAAATATTTGATATAGATATTTTGGTTGCTAGAGATTGGCCATTGGCTGAAGCAGATTGAAAATGTTCTAAAACAGCAACAAATAATACATTATGATCATTTGCTGTACTTTATAAACCAGCAATTCAATATGGATTTGGACAGCCATTGGAAATAGAGGCTTATAGAGTTCCAGGAAAATGAGTAGATTTAATAGCTACATTTGAATTCTGATTCGCTATAGCTAATTCCGTAGCTAGTCTATGAAAGACTGTAGCATGTGGAATTAATGTAACTGTCTAGATATTTTAGGGGAGGAAACTCCCCTTTCTTTTAGTTTATATACAATGAAATGATATTAAAAAACATATCACCATTACCACAATTAGTAAATACTATTAATTGAAAAGAAGTAATAGAATCAGGAAAAGAATTCAAAACAGATAAATGAGAACAACTATTAAGAATGTATCCTGAATTATTTGAAGAAGTAGTTCAAGAAGTAAAAAAAGATGAGAACAAAGAAAAGAAAAAATAGTTTATTTAGTAAATTTAATCATGTACTCTACTCTAGCTGAGTTTAAAGAATATCTTTGAATAGCAGATTCTAGCCAAGATTCTGAATTAACAATGTATTTAAATTCAGCATATGAATTACTGAATAAGCTTTTGGAAGTAGATACTTTTAATGAATGAGTAAAAACAGAAAATGTTAAGCTTATTACAGAATCAAACTTTTGAGAAGTTTACAATATCTACTTAAAAAATAAACCAGTTCAAGAAATTCAAGAGATTAATTGAGTAAATTATACATGAGATTATTTAATTACTAATTGAAGAAAAGTTAGTTTTGCAGATAGAACATTTTTATACAAGCTAAATAATTACTGAATGATATCAGTAAAATATAAATATTGATACTCCTCTATTCCATCAGATTTAAAATTAATGGAAATGATGTTAGCCAGTGGAATGTATCAAAATAAATGATACGAATGAATTAGTAGTTATAAACTATGAGATGAACAAATAACTTTTGGATGAAAAGATAAAGAATCTGCTGATAACCTTTATTTCTCATTTAAATATTTGTACGATAAATGGAAAAACTTTAATTTGCCAAATTAGAAATGGGAATATTATTTAATAAAAAGTGAACACTTTACAAATATACAAGAGATGCAATAACAAACATATCAACATATAATGAAAATTGAATTACTTTTGCATGTAATATTCAACCACTATCTGAAAAAGATTGAATAGAATGATGAATAATGTTTAAGCAAAAGAAAATGTATTGTAGATATGATAATATTACTGTCTGAGATAAAGTAGTTATAGATTGAATTACATACATCATAGACAGTTTTCAGAAATGGGATTGATTAAAAAGCAAATTCAATAAAGCATTTATTTCAATGAGTGAATGAGACTAATGCCTATTACTTGAGATGTAGAGAAAGTGATAAATTTAAACTCAAATATTAATAGATGAATTGAATTAGCATTAACAAAAATAGGATTAATAATTCAAAATAGAGCCAAAGAAAATGCACCATTTCTAACCTGAACTTTAAGAAAAAGTATTATAACAGATTTCAATAAAATAAAATCATGAACTGTAATAGTTTGATCTCCTGTATCATATGCAACAAAAAGAGAATATGAAAACAGAATACATCCAGATAGAAAATTCTATTTAAAAAGATGATATACAGAAAATGCTGATAGAATTATGGATATAGTAACAAGATATTTATCTGAAAAATTAAAATAAATGACTACTTATTCATTCAAAGCAATATGAGATGCTATATATAATAAAATGCTAGAAATAAAAAATGTAAGAATTTGAGAAGTATATAATCATGATATAAAAATAGAAAACGGAACAAAATTACCAGCAATCATTATTACTCCAACTAGTTGAGAATTATGATATTTAGATTCATGTTCTTATGTAGATTCATTGGAATATACAGTAAGAGTAATTGATAGAATTCAAAAAGATTACTCAAATGTAGAAAACAACATAAGAGAAATCGCAGATATCGTATTATCAAAATTAAGAGAAATAGGAACGATTAATTGGACTAATAATGATTGATATACAGTTAGTTGTGAATTCAATTATACTCGATGATTCTTGGATACTCAAGAACCAATAAGGGTATTTGAAATAGAATGTAAATTTAAAGCTGTAGAAATTTAATTCTTAATTAAATAGCCATGTCTAAATGCAAAGCCTGACAATGTGAAACTGAAGATAAATCAATAATAGAAGAATTAAAAGATTGAGAAAAGAGATTTAGTTTTCCAAAACTATGAATATCTGTAATAGCTAAATCTTTAAAAGAAGCTGAAAAGAAAGTAAAAAAAATAACAGAATATCAAAATAAATCCATTTAAATTCTAATAAAACAAAATGGCATATATCTGAAGATTAAGTGCAATATGACTTTGAAAAGAAACTAATTCTTGAACTGCAGTTCCTGCTCAAGTATGGATTCCAAAAGAAAGTGGAACTTTAAATCCTAGTTTTGAAGAAGCTAGAGATAGTTCATGATATTGAGTAATTGATGAAATATATGAAAGCTATACGACTAAAAATTTCTCTAACATAACTCTATGAGGAATAGCTAGAGATGATTTCATTGGTTATTTATTACTTTGAGCTTTATGAAAATATAGTAAAGTAAAATGTTTTAAAGCTAATAATATTTCATGATGAACTCCAGCTAGATGAGATATGGTTTCTGGTTGAGCTTTAAAAAAAATAATCAAAATATGAAATACTAATTACTATTTTTTTGATTGAAATGTATCATCATGAAGTGTAAGCAATTGAACCTGGACAATGACACTTACTGAAGTTTCATGAGTAAAAGGACATTTCTTTGAAAGGCTAAATTCAAATCAACATCCAAGTTTTACAATTTATGATGATGATCCTATAGCATGAAGTTATGCCCCATATTGCATGATTAATACTTTTGAATTAAGCTGTGAAGTAGCAGATTATGTAAAGTTTAATGTAGAATTTCAATGAAAACAAATGCAATCAGCAACAGCACAAAATCCAGTTTATGTAGATGAAGCTCCGTTTTTAGCAAGTATGGCAGGAGTAAGATTTGCTAATAACGAAAGCTGATTGAATGATGCTAGTGAACAATGCATGCAGAATTTTAGAGTTGCAATAAATAAAAATCTTACAGATATCCAATGTTTTTGAAGTACAGATATAGACAGTATCTATAATCAACAATTTTGAGTTGAATGAGATTTTGAAGCATTATATGAAAGTACTACATTAAGAGATTATGTAGTAAATAGCCAAAAAAAAGCTCTAAGATTTTATGCAGAAAATAAAAACGCAACGCCTTTAGCAACATGAATTTATCCATCTATTTATGTAGATTTAATGAAAGTTTGATTAAATGAATGGACAAAAACAGATACCACTAATGAAATAATAAAACAAACTATGTGATTTACAGGACAATACAGCAACAATGATTCAGCTAGTATTGAAGTGTTATTATTAAATTCTAATTGAGAAGGATATTAGGAGTTTTCGTTAATATATATATCCTCTAGTTTAGCTTTTAACGGTCCTTTAGAAATTTTCTTAACCGTATTAATTGTTTTTTTATATCAATAAATATCTTTATAATCATAATATTCAGCAACATGATATGCTCAAATAAAAGAACGACAAGCCAATTCAAAAAAATCAAATATTTGATCCTCAACAAATTTTAAAAATTCATCGTATATAGATTTAAATAACGATTCAAAATCTTTTGATGTATCTATTGTACAAAATCAATTATAAAGAAAATTATCATAATCTATTGTTCAACCATAAATATCTCAAGAATAACACGGATTAAAATAACTATATTTTCTATCATCTATATCTATTGAAATAGAATCATCATCATAAGAACCAACACTAATTTTTAATCAAGGATGAGAATATTTCATTTTATCAACAAATGATGTAAATATAATCTATATACCTAGAAACATAAAAAAATCAACCTCAATTATATTTTGAAAAATCGGCTCCGTGAATATACTACAGTTAATTTTATTATTAACTGTATTTTTCATGAATGTAAAAATTAACTGACAAGAGAAAACTATCTCTTTTAAATCTATTTACACTAGATGAATAGATAAAGAATTTAATTCAATCATTTTTAAATGAGTAAAAGCCAACTCTAGTAACGCTTGAGTAGATCTTGAAGTAAATAATATTCAAGAAGCAAATGATTTCTTGGTAAAAGCAATGACAAATCTAACAGAAGAAGAAATTCAATCTTTATCTATTTCAGATTACAATAAAATTCTAGATAAAATATGAGAAATAAAGACTCCCAGTAAATAATGATGAATTAATAAATCAATTCATCAAAACTTTAAGATCATGAAAAAATCTAACAAAAGAGCATAGAGATTACATTTTAATCAAAGAATTATATCACTGCTCCCCTACTGAATTAGATAAACAAGATGAAAATATTTTAAATCTACATTTTCAAATGATTCAAGAAGAAAGAAAATGGGAATACATCCAACAAAAAAGAGCCGAACAAAAATCAAAAATTAAGAAATAAACAAAAAGGGAGATAGCTTTTGGCTAACCCCTTACATTCCAATATTTCTATTGGACTTGATTACATACAGTATACTCAAAATTTAAAAAATTGCAAGAAATTATGGCTGAAACTGATTATAATATCAAGTTAATATTACAAGCTCAAAACAAAGCCTCTCAAGAAATAGAAAAAGTAAGTGGACAAATATCATGAATGAGAGATACTTTAGCTAAACTTTGAATTTCAGCTATAGCAATTTCTAGTGTAAAAAGTCTAGCAAGTTCAGTATTAGAATTGTGATGAAACTTAGAACAAGCAGAAGTTGCCTACTCTACCATGCTATGAAGTACTGAAAAGGCTCAAGAATTATTAGCAGATTTATCAGAATTTGCCAAGAAAACTCCATTTGAATTAACATGAGTTAGAGAAAGTGCAAAACAATTATTAGCATATTGAGTATCAGCAGAAGATATGATCTCAACTATGAAAACTTTATGAGATTTATCAGCATGACTATGAGTAGATATTTCTCAATTAGCATTAGTTTTCTGACAAGTAAAGACAGCAACAAAATTAACCACTAATGATTTAAAGCAATTCATTAATGCATGAGTTCCATTATTAGATCAATTATCAAGCCAATTAAAAGTTAGTAAATGAGAAATATCAGATATGATTACAAAATGACAAATCTCATTTGAAATGGTTGAACAAGCTTTAACAGACATGACTTCAGCTTGATGAAGATTTGAAAATCTTATGGAAAAACAAAGTTGAACATTTCAATGAATGCTTTCAAACATACATGATAGCTTTGATTGAATCAAAGAAAGTCTAGGTATGGCTATCTTACCATTACTAGAAAAACTACTATGAATCATATCACCAATAATAGAAAAAATATCAGATTGGGTACAAGAACACCAAAAGTTATCAGCTATTATTATGGGTGTAGTTTCGGCTTGATTACTCCTAGTTTGAGTTCTTTGAAGTATGTCTGTAATCATGCCAATAGTAAGCTCTGCAATATCTCTTTTAACTGGCCCAATATGAATAGTTATGTTAGCTATCTGAGCTTTAGCAACAGCATGGGCTACAAACTTTTGATGAATAAGAGATAAAACAAAAGAAGTTATAGACTTTGTAAGACCATATATTGAATCAGCTGTAGAAACAGTTCAAAACTTTTTAAAAGAACATGGAGAAGAAATTAAAGCTGTATTTAGTGCTATTCGAGAATTTATAGAAACATGATTTAAAATAGCTTTTGAAACAATCGGATATATCTTTGAAAGCTTATTCAGCATATTAGGAATTTTAATAGATGTATTTAAATGAGATCGAGAAAGTGCTCGAACAAGAATTAAAGACTTTTGAACCAATACAGCCAAAACATTGGATAAAATTTTAACAACAGCCTTTTGAGAGACTCGAGAAAATATTAAAGCATGATTTATGAAATTTTATGATGCCATATTAAGCAAAGTAAATGAATTAGTAGATAAAATAAAAAAAGCCGTTCAATCACTAAGAAATGCATGGAATGAAGCAAAAGAAATGGTCGGTTGAGTTGTTTCAAATGTAAAAAATAAAATTAGTTGAAAAAAAGCTGTTTGATGACCTGTTTATCAATGACAAAGTTATTTAGTTTGAGAAAACGGACCAGAACTATTCACTCCTAGTATGAATGGACATATAACCAGAAATGAAGATTTATGATGAATGTGAAATATTACTATACAAATGACAAATAGCTTTTCAGTAACCGAATGAACAGATCAAGAATCACTAGCAACTATTATTGCTGAAAAATTAACAAGACAGTTAAGTTTATACAAAAAAGGTATTTATTAATTATAACTATTATGCCAAATCTATCACACTTTAATAATGTACTATTCAATTGATGAAGACAATACTCTACATGAAATAGATTAGATGATATAATATTTAATGGGTTTTGACTTCAGAATGAAAATTTCGTAACAAGCGAAATCAATTTCTGGAATATGCCTAAAATAAATGTTTTAACATACGATAATCCTAAAAACGATTGATGATGAGTATTAGATAGATTTTATAAACAAAGAGTAATAAATCTTAGCTGAAGTATTATTTGAACGGATTCAAACGATATAGAAAATAAAATAGATAGCTTAAAAAAGGCTTTATCAGTGAAAACAGGATATTTAGATTTCAAAATCAAATGAACATATAGAAGAATTCTTTGTACACTTACAAACTCGGATATAATTAATAGAGAACATTACGACATAGATCATTGAAAGTTCAAACTAACATTTACTGCTCAAGATCCTTTTTGGAGCGAAAAGACTCGAGATTTTAGTACATTTTCATGAATAAATGCAGAGATAAATGAAGACATAACTAATCAATGAAGTGAATATAGTAACCCAATAATAAATATTTTGGTAAATAATTGTTCAGAAACAAATCAGGTAAAAGTAAAAATTTGAAACGATGAAATTGTAATAGAAACACCAATTAATACCGGAGACGTAATTGAAATAAACACTGCAAAAAAGAACTGTACGATAAATTCTCAATCTGTAGATTTTTCTGGCAGATTTCCAAAATTACAAGCATGACTAAACTCATTTCGCGTAATATCAAATTGAACATACAATTTTGATATAGCTGTTTTATATTCAAAAAATTATTTATAATGCCTTATATCGAATGAAACATAGTAGTATGATGAAATTTATCTGTTCAAGATTATGTATGAACAGAATTTCAATGGTACAGAGATAATATAGCTATAGAATGAGAACTAAATAATAGCTATATACTACAAATAACTGATCAATGACATGAAATTACATGTGCAATATGGAATAATTGAAATATAGATATTTGTGAACCAATATTTATCGACTATTATTCTTTGGAAGTAAAACCAATTGAAAAAGAATATATCGTAAAATTATATAATAAGAATATGGAATTTATTAAAGTTTTACCTGCAAGTTTAATAACTAACGATATTTCATATTCTGAAAGCATAGATGCATGACAATGAGAAATGGAATTAAATATTAATTTGCCAATTGATACCGATTACTTTGATTGAGTTAGATATTGTAAAATTTTTGTATCAGATAATAGCTGAATACAAGATTTATTAATATATAGTGGTTGGCTTAGCAAGATTTCAAGAGTTTATTCAAACAATAAAGAGAATATTCAAGCAACATTTCTAAGTTTATATAGTTTATTAGAAGATGTATTATTAAGAAAAAATTGAGATGATAACTGAAATCCAGATTTTAGCAAAACATGAGATCCAGCAAATATTTTAAAATTTATAATAGATTATTTTTCCACCAAATACCCTAACACACTAAGTTATACAGATGAAAGTATCCAAGAGTATTGAGAAAGCATAACAATTAAATTTGAATGAATTAGTTGTGCTAGATGAATAAAAAACTTAGTAAATTGACTAAGTTATTATTTCTTTGTTTGAGCAGATTGAATAGTCCATTTTCACCCTACACCAGAAAATGCAACTCATTTACTAACTTATGAAAAAGATATAACATCTCTTACTATTCCAGAAGATAAAGAACAAATTAAAAATAAAGTACAAGTAATATACCAAGAAAACGAAGAATCTACTCTATCAAATATAGCAAAAGATGAAGATTCAATAAGTGAAAATTGATTAAAAGAAATTCTATTAACTAGGCAAGATTTAAATGATCAAACTAGTGCAGAACTTTATAGAGATCAATATTTAAACGAATACAAAAATCTTAGAAAGAATATTACAATTACAGTTAATAGCCTATATCCAATAGAAACGATTCATCCATGAGATACAATAAAAATAAGAAATCTATGATTAAATATTGATAATGCTCAAATAAATAAAGTGAATTATAAATACGAAAAAGCTGTATTAAATTTGGAATACTATCAAACAATAGCTCAAGAAATTTTTAATTAATAAAACAAAAAATGGCTAGATATCAAAATTATATCATGAGAAATAATGTGTTTTCCGAACTTTATGCTCCTATTAGTAGTTTAGCAACTACAATACAACTAAAGCAAGGACAATGAGAAAGACGATGAAACGAATTTCCAATTTTAGCAACATTAGAAAATATAGAAGAATGAAAGGTACTAAAAAGGGAAATAATAAAGATAACTGCTAGAGATAATGACTATCTAACAATTCAAAGATGAGTTGCACCATGTCCACCAAATGATGATAGCAATGTACAATGAACAACTAGTTTCTCATTTAATAGTGATGATAAGTTAAGCTTATATATTCCAAAAGAAATATTTGATAATATTGAAGCTTGATTTACAAATGTTCATAGTGAATTAGATTCATTATTTGAAACTTTAGATGATACGAATCTATCACTATGATATAACGCAGATTGATATTTAGTAACTATAACAGATTTACATAACGATATTACAATAGTTTTATCACGGAATTTAAATGATAATTATGTCGATATTCAAAAGGTTTGAGATCCTAAAAAATATAGATGCACATATTGAGTAAACGGATATCTTCAAACAATAGTTTATGCAGAATTTGAATAAACTTATTTAAATCTTATTACCATTAAAATGCAGATTACATTACCAGCAAAACTAGAATGAGGTTGAAATTCTAATTGAACTGCAGCAGATTATCAAACAGCAGTCGATGCCTCTTATGCAATATACAATGCTACTTTATGATTATTTCATAAACAAAACGCTTTTACTTGAGATTGAAAAGATAGAGCTAGCCAATGATTTTTCGGATTATTAAACATCCCTTCCAGATACTGACAATGATATTCATGGAATGCTATAAAATCTAGATGACTTGTTACTCAATACGGGGATCTAAAAGCTAATATTTACACATACAAATTTAATAATACTATCAATTCATTAAACTGACAAATATACTGAAGTGTCCGAAGAAGTAGCTGATATTCATACGTAACTTATTGAGATACAAACTGAGCAGAATTTGTAGATAGTAATATCACAATTAATACATTTCCAGATCCTTCAGCAAATCATGTTCGATGAAATAGATGGGTAAAAATATCCACAACAACAAAACATTACTTAGTTTGAATTGAAGTTTCTACATCATGAACTGTAGCTAGTAGCGTAGTAGCTTTTCAATGCAACGAAAATTGAACATTAATTAATTCAAGCAAAATAACAGTTTACAATAGTTTTCTTTATCAATTTTATTCATGAAGTAGATGATGAGTAGTTACCGCTGATGTCCCAATTTGTGCAATTTGAAATACTGTTTATACATGAACTGTTTGTGTTGTTAGGCATACTAACAATACTTCATATAGTCCCGCTACTCAAAACTTAAATACCTGTAAAAAATTTGTATTTAACGATGACGGAACCGCAACAGTTACAGAATTATGAGGATCTGTAGAAATTCACAATTGGGATAATGGTTGAAGTAATAATAATGCATGAACGCGTTCATTTGCCTATGATACTTGTTTTTATAATTGAATAGCCTATTTCTGCTGACATTTTGCTTACACACAATACTCATGAGGATCAATTTATTGATATATAAATACAAACGATGATTCTTGCAGTGCTACATGAACATGAACAAATTGATATTATTGTTTATGATTAAATTGATGAACGATTATAGCTGTTAATAGCAGTAATTCTGGATTCAATATATTAGATTGAACAAATGGCACAGCAACCGCACGTAATAATATGGGATGATTTTGAAATAATACTTCTACACCATCAATCTATTATACACCAGTTACAGACTATTCATCAGATTGAACAAACCTTGAAAATACAGTATTACCATGCCCAAAAGCAAATTGAGCAAAGCAAAATCATTGCTTATTTATGAATTGAAAAACTTATTATTCAGCTGGATTTAGAGCACCTTCTAAAATGTCCTTAAAAATAAATGGAACAAATATCCCATTCAACTACGATAAAAAAAATCGAAGAATATCAGCAACTCCAAACGTATCTCTGTCTTCATGAACAAGAGATATTGATATAGAATTTGAATATAATTGAACAGCTCAAGATAGAACAACATTTATGTTTTGATACAATACAGCCACCACTTATTGAAGTTCCTCTTTGTGAGATGAATTAACATGAGATTCAAGTTATGGACGAATATTTTGAACTAATCCAACATATCTAAATTTAGAATTATCATAATTTAAATTTTGAGATTTGAGTTTTCTGGTTATAAATACCATAGATAATTTTTTAGTAATTAAAAAAATAGAATGAAATTAACCAGTACAACTACAAGTACAAGCCTATATGAATTAATTAAGACAGCTTATCCTCAAGCCATTAGATTAATAGAAGAAAAAAGAATTAAGAACGAATTAAATTGAGGTTATTGAGTAGAAATAGTTTATGCATGATCAGAAATTAATGTAGAAACGATATTAAATGAAGCCGGTTCTAATAGTAGACCTGTAAATAGCACATTACCAATATTTGCCTTTAACTGTAAAGATATCCATGATATTTATATTTATGGATCATGAGATTTTTATTTATCAATAGTCTAATAATGGCTTGAATAAATAATAAAATATGAACTATAACAGACAAATTCCGATCAAGAGTTTTTAATACATCAACTCCATCTTTTATCACAAAAACGGTTACAGGTAATTGATATATAGATTTAACTAATGCTGTAGCAAATGAATTATTAGAATTAAAAGCTTATTGATGAATAATTCAAACATGAACACCAACACCAGATAATTTAGTAGATATTGTTTGTAATAATTGAGCTATAAAATTCAGTAAAAATTTAGCAGATATAACCACCGAAAATATTACAGAACAAAAATATATAGACAATTCTTGAAGAATACAAGATAGTCCATTAAATTTCATTTATTCAACATCAGTAGTGTCCGGGAAAAAAATTAGTAAAATATAAAAACACTAGCCAGTGGCTAGTGTTTTTTGCCATCTTGCAAAATATAGATTTAATTTTATATTTTACCGGACAGCTAAATGTTTATAGTAAAAATCGACAAAAAAATTTACTTCATAAACACACTACTATGGATAATCAAATCGCTCCATTATGCAACACACTTTTAAAATATC
>FLNV01001627.1_pt1 | contig 30313 bp, 25 predicted proteins | sample 1140351 | NCBI WGS metagenome assembly FLNV01 (sample SAMEA3878207, study PRJEB12797) | bioreactor metagenome | biome: Moose rumen | place: Sweden | collected 2011-10
GCCTTTGGCGAAGCCAGCCAATTGACTGCTGTTGTTGATGCGTACGTCGACGAGTTGTTTGACACCGTTGTCGCGTAGCAAGCCGAAAAACCGTTCGGCACTTTTCTTGGTAAAACCTATGGTGTAAAGTGTAATCATGTCAATATGCTCCTTCCGTCTGGAATGCGGGTTTATAACCTATTTCCTTGTTTTTCAGTCTGTAGGCATCCGCCAATTGGTCTTCGGCGGTGTAGGTGCCAAACAATTCGTCTATTTCGGCAAGATGGTGTTTCCTCGAATGGAGAAACTCATCCACCATCCTTTTTTCCACGTCGCTTTGAGTGACCAGATTTGCATCTTTCAAGATGTGTAAGACTTCTATTCCTTGATTTTGGAAATATCTGGAAATCATCGAGAAACGGTGACATTCCAAGGGGTCGGCCTCCGAGCACATCAATGCGATGCGGAAGCCTTTTTCCAAACCTTTTTTCAGCCGTTCCGCACCCTGTTGGAACAAAGGTGTCGTGACCGCCGTTTCAAAATTCACCTGACCGTCATCGTCAATGCAGTCGGTGCGCCGGGCGCCAAACTCATAGCCAAAATGCAGGTATTGGATGTCGAAGGACTTTAAGAAATACTTTAGGTTCTCTTCGTTGAACTGCGGCGCGTACTTGCTTGCCGGCACGCTCCTGACATCCACGATGCAGTTGATGCCGTGTCGTTGCAGCAACGAAAGAAACTCCTCCAACGACTGGTTGGAATGGCCTACCGTATATAGTTTCAAGTTTAGGGTTTCCATAGTGCTTGCATTGTTTGATTGGATTGCAAAAATAGTAAAATTATGGAATCAGCTTCACGGTTCCTTGAAATATCCTTCCCTTTTCATTTCGGCCAAAACCATGCGTATCTCGCCGTATTGATAGTCCTCGCCCAAAACGTCTCGTGCCGTGGTGACTTTTGGGTCGCCCGTCGCCTCAAAGTAGTCGCGGATTTCGGCCATCTTCTCGTTCGAAACAAATTGCAAGGCGGGAAAAGAGCCTTGCTCGACCCAATACGTAAGATGACTGAAAACGGTCGACTCGGCCAATCCTCTCGCCTTGGCGATAGCCTCAACGCTCATGCCTCGCTCCGCCATTTCCTTGGTCTGGAGGTAAGTGGCTCCATTGGTCCTCTTTTGGGGAACCTTAGCCATATCACCGATGTCTGCCTTTTCTGGGTCTTGCCCCAAATACCTTAGCACGATGTCCAAAAGCTCCGCGCCGTAGTTCCTGATGCGCTTTGTGCCCATGCCTTCTACTTTCCGCAATTCGGCAAGCGTGACGGGTTTCGTTTCGGCTATGGCCTTCAAGGTCCTGATGGGCGCAATGTTGGAGGCTGGCACATCGTCGGCCTCGGCACGGGCCTCGCGCCACGACAGCAGCAGCGAGTAAAGGCTTCCGCCCTTGCCTGGCTCAAACTTGATCTCCACCTTCTTCTTCCCGCTTTTTTCGGCTTCCAACAGCTTGACGGACTTGGTCTTTTGGTATTTGCCGACGCTGAAACCGTCTTTGCAGGCTTCGAGGCAACTGCCTTTCAGGTAGATGTCTTCCTTGAGCGGCTTCAAGGCTTCCGTAAGTTGCTCGTTCACAGCCTTGTTGTCGGTCTTGAAGGGCAGGTCGAAAAGACCCGCCGCGATGGACTTCAGATGCTCGTCGAAGTAGGCCGCGCCTTTCTTCAGGCGGTCTTGCAACGCCGGGTTTTGCTCGCACGAGGCAGCCTCGCCATGCAGCTTCTGGATTTGGCTCTCAAACTTCACCCCGACTTGGCACAGTTCCTCGTGGATTCGGTTGCGCCGCTGCGAGAGGTCTTGGATCATCGTGCTTTCGAAGAGCGTGTCGTTGCCGTAAACCACCTTCACCAACCTCACGAAACCGTCGTAAATCCCATTGAAGTCGATGAGTTCGAGCATGGTCTCCAACTCGTATTCGTGGCGCAGCGCATCGACCTTTTCCTGTGTGGGTTCTTTTTCGGGCAGCGCGTCAACGAAACGGTTGACGGAGAAGTCGTTGACCAACGCGCTCGAAGTGATGCTTGTCTTCAGCACCAAGCCTTCAAGCGAGGTGCAGCGGCTGAGGGCGACATAGACCTGCCCATGGGCGAAGGCCTGTCCCGCATCGACGATGACCTTGTCGAAGGTGAGGCCTTGGCTCTTGTGGATGGTGACGGCCCAAGCCAAACGCAGCGGAATTTGGGTGAAGCTGCCGATTTCCTTTTCCTCAATCTCCTGGTTCTCAGGGTTGATGGCGTATTCCATGTTCTGCCACTTCAGTCGCGGCACGGTGATGCGCTCGCCGTCGCTCTCCACGGTGACGGTGCCTTCCTTCTCGTCGAAGCCGACCACCCGCCCGATTTTCCCGTTGAAGAAGGCCTTTTCGGGGTTCGGGTCGTTTTTGACGAACATCACCTGCGCCCCGACTTTCAGCACAAGCTCTTCCTTGGTGGGGTAGGTGTTTTCGGGAAAATTGCCACGGATTTCCGCCTTGAAAGTCAGCGTCTTTTCCTTGATGGCCGCCAGTTTCGTCTCGTTGATTTGGTCGGCTTGGTAGTTGTGGGTCGTCAGGGTGATGTAGCCTTCATTGTCCTTGGGCACGAAGCCCGGCTTGAAGCGCGTGTTGAGCAGGTGCAGACATTCCGCGTCCATGCGGTTGTCGCGCACCTTATTCAATAAGGTGATGAAATCCGGGTCGTGCTGGCGGTAGATGTGTTCGAGTTCCACGCAGGCGTAAGGCGTTTTTTTCAGCACTTGGCTGCCGAAGAAATAAGGCGTGTCGTAATACGGTGCCAGCACTTCCCATTCCTCGGGCTTGGCCACGGGCGCGAGTTGGTGTACGTCGCCAATCATCAGGAGTTGCAGTCCGCCGAAAGGCTTTTGCGAGTGGCGCACGCGGCGCAACACGGCGTCGATGGCGTCCAAGACGTCGGCACGCACCATGCTGATTTCGTCGATGATGAGCAGGTCGAGGCTGCGCATGAGGCTGATTTTCTGCTTCTTCATGCGGTGGAGTTGTGCCGTGACGGTGCTATTGCCCGGCGGCAGGGGGCCGAAAGGCAGTTGGAAGAACGAGTGGATGGTCTGTCCGCCCGCGTTGATGGCGGCCACGCCCGTGGGGGCCACCACGACCATGCGCTTGTAGGTCTTCAGCGGCAGGTTCTTCAAGAAAGTGGTCTTGCCCGTGCCCGCCTTTCCCGTGAGGAAGATGTGCGAGTCGGTGAAGAGCACCAATTCCTCTACGAAGTCAAGTTTCTGGTTGACAAAGGTTTGCTGCGCCATGCTTTGGATTGTGTTCATGTGGCTAAAGTAGAGATTATTTTCCATTTTTTTGGGTTTATTTGAGAATTTTGTTGTAATTTTGCGGGCAGAAAAGCTGCTCTCCAGCAATAACACTTAACGATCCGACCATGGACGGTCCAAACGAAAGCGAGGTACTGTGTAACTTGGTCGGATTTTTATTTGGTGTTCACTTCCACCTTGTTCACGCTGTATTGTATGTGTTTGCTTGACGCTGTTACACCGATGGTTAGTTTCACCATGAAGTTGAGGTAAGGTTTCTGTTCGTCCTCAAACTTGTAGTATAGGAGAATCATGTTCTTGTAGCCGTTTTTCTTTTGCGCTCCGTCTTTGATTGATGAGAACAAGGGCATTCCCTCCAGCGGACTTGCATTTTCAACCACTTGTTTCAAGTGCTTGACGGCATAAGTGGATTTCCAGTTGTGCAAAGCCTCTCGTGCTGTTTTCTTATCGCTTTCGTTTTTCACAATATAGACATCGGCATCGAGAAACTTGTTATGGATAAAGTTGCTGTCGGTTTCGCGTTGCAGGTCTTTCCAAAGCTTCTCGTAGTAAAATTTGATGAGCTCAAATCGTTCTTTTACTCTTTTCTTCTCTGTCGGGATGCCTTCGACGTATTCTGGTGTTTCCATGATTGTAGATTTATAAGTTTTTTCCGCTACAAAGAAACGCCATCTGTCAAGACCAAGCCGTTGATTAAACGTTTGTAGTCGACTGTAGTCGTTTGCTGTCGTTTGCTGTCGGGTATGTTTCTGCAATTCAGGAAAATGCAAACAAATGAACATTTCGTATGCTTCCCAACGAAACATTTTACTATTTTTGTAGGCTCAATTTGGAAGCATCATTAAAGTCATAAACTATGAAAAAAGTATTCACTGCAATCGTGGCCTTGGCCCTTGTCTTTTCCTTCGGGAACGCCAACGCCTGCACCAATTTCCTCATCACCAAAGGTGCCTCTGCCGACGGCTCCTGCATGATCAGCTACGCCGCCGACAGCCATGTGCTCTACGGCGAACTCTACCATTATCCCGCCACCGACTGGCCCGCCGGCGCCATGCTCGATGTGTACGACTGGGACGGCGGCATGTTTCGCGGCCAAATCCCGCAGGTGGCGCACACCTACAACGTGGTCGGCAACATGAACGAATGGCAACTTGCCATCGGCGAGACGACCTACGGCGGACTCGAAAGCCTTTACGAAGGTCAGGGCATCATCGACTACGGCAGCCTGATTTACATCACCCTTCAACGCGCCAAGACCGCCCGCGAAGCCATCAAGACGATGGGCGAACTCGTGGCCAACTTCGGCTACGTCAGCGAGGGCGAGTCGTTCTCCATCGCCGACACCGAAGAGGTGTGGATCCTCGAAATGGTTGGCAAAGGCCCGCAAAACAAAGGCGCCGTGTGGGTGGCCCGCCGCATCCCCGACGGTTATGTGAGCGGTCACGCCAACCAAGCCCGCATCACCACCTTCCCCTTGGCCAAGAAGAACAAGACCAGCATCACCTTCAAGCAGATTGACAAGCTCTTCAAAGACAAGAACATCGACTGCGTGTATGCCGACGACGTGATCAGCTTCGCCAAGGAGATGAAGCTCTACAACGGTCCCGACGACAAGTTCTCGTTCTCCGACGTCTATAACCCCGTCGATTTCAGCGGTGCCCGTTTCTGCGACCTGCGCGTGTGGGCCATGTTCAACAAGGTGACCGACAACATGAACGACTATTGGGGCTATGCCACGGGGCGCGACATCAAGCGTGTGCAGCCCTACAAGGCTGGCATGTGCCAAACGCCCGACAACTTCCCGACCAACCGTATGCCGCTCTGGGTGCTGCCCAACAAGAAGGTGAGCGTCTTGGACATGATGGACTTTATGCGCGACCACCTCGAAGGCACCGAACTCGACATGGCGCAAGATGTGGGCGCGGGTCCGTTCCACTGCCCCTACCGCTGGCGTCCGATGGAGTTTGACGTGAACGGCCAGACCTACATCCACGAGCGCACCACCGCCACCCAGCAGACCGGCTTCAGCTTCGTCGCCCAATGCCGTGGCTACTACGACTGGCCCGTCGGCGGCATCATCTGGTTTGGCGTCGACGACACCGACAACACCGTCTACTGCCCGATGTACACCTGCATGACCGAGATTCCCGAGTGCTTCCGCGAAGGCAATGGCTCGATGAGCGAATGGAGCGAGACTTCCGCCTTCTGGACCTTCAACCAGATGAGCAACTGGGCCTACACCAAGTACGACTACATTCACCCCGAAATCCGCAAGCGCCAGCGCGAGTTGGAAACGAAATGGGTTGAGAGCGTCGTCCCCGCCTTGGACAAGCGCGTGTTTGGCATCAAGGGCCGCGAAGCGCAGGTGAAGGAACTCACCAACTTCTCATGCACCTCGGCCAATGAGTTGTGCGAGATGTGGAAACGCTTCTACCACGAACTGTTCATGAAGTACATGGACGGCAACGTCAACACCGCCCAGCCCGCCCAGCCCGGACAGAAATACACGCCCATCAAGAGCGAACACCCGAAATACAGCGACGAGTACTACCAAATCCTCATCGAGAAGACGGGCGACAAGTACAAGGAGTATTAAAGACAGAAGTGTCTTGAAAAGACACCATTTCAATTACCCCATACGACAGTGTGGGGGCTAAAACACAAACCCATGACAAAACCAGACGAAGAAAACATAGAAAAGAAATCGCTCAATTTCATTGAAGCGAAGGTGGAAGAAGACTTAGCCAACGGCAAGAACGGCGGACGTGTGCAGACACGCTTCCCCCCCGAGCCTAACGGCTACCTCCACATCGGCCACGCCAAGGCCATCTGCCTCGACTTCGGCATCGCCGCACAACACGGCGGCGTGTGCAACCTGCGCTTCGACGACACCAACCCCACCAAGGAGAACATGGAATACGTCGACGCCATCAAAGAGGACATCCAATGGCTTGGCTACCAGTGGGGCAACGAATACTACGCCTCCGACTACTTCCAGCAACTCTGGGATTTCGCCATCGAACTGATCAAAAGAGGCAAGGCCTACATCGACGAGCAGAGCAGCGAGGAGATTGCCGCCCAAAAAGGCACGCCCACGCAACCTGGCGTGGAAAGCCCCTACCGCAACCGCCCCGTCGAGGAGTCGCTCGACCTGTTCCACAAGATGAACAACGGCGAGATTGGTGAAGGCAAGATGGTGCTGCGCGCCAAGATCGACATGGCTAACCCCAACATGCACTTCCGCGACCCCATCATCTATCGCGTGGTCGACACGCCGCACCACCGCACGGGCACCAAGTGGCACGCCTACCCGATGTACGACTTCGCCCACGGCGAAAGCGACTACTTCGAGGGCGTCACCCACTCGCTCTGCACCCTCGAGTTTGTGGTGCACCGTCCGCTCTACGATTTGTTTGTCGACTGGCTCAAGGAGATTCGCGGCGAGGGCGACAACATGGACGACAACCGCCCGCGCCAAACCGAGTTCAACAAGCTGAACCTCAACTATATCCTTTTGAGCAAACGTAACCTGCTCGTCCTCGTCAACGAGGGCTTGGTGAGCGGCTGGGACGACCCGCGAATGCCCACGATATGTGGTTTCCGTCGCCGTGGCTATACGCCGAGCGCCATCCACAAGTTCATCGACAAGATCGGCTACACCACCTACGACGCCCTCAACGACTTCGCCTTGATGGAAAGCGCCATCCGCGAGGACCTCAACGCCACCGCCACCCGCGTGGCCGCCGTGGTCAACCCCGTGAAATTAGTCATCACCAACTATCCCGAAGGACAGATTGAGGAGATGGAGGCCATCAACAACCCCGAAGACGAGACCGCCGGCAGCCACAAAATAGTCTTTGGGCGCGAGTTGTGGATCGAGAAAGAGGACTTCATGGAGGAAGCCCCGAAGAAGTATTTCCGCATGACCCCCGGCAACGAGGTGCGCCTGAAGAACGCCTACATCGTGCGTTGCACTGGCTGCAAGAAAGACGAGAACGGCGAGGTGGTGGAGGTATATGCCGAGTACGACCCCGACACCAAGAGCGGAATGCCCGGCGCCAACCGCAAGGTGAAAGGCACCATCCACTGGGTGAGCTGCGAGCGTTGCATGGAAGCCGAGGTGCGCATGTACGACCGACTCTGGAAGGTGGAGAACCCCCGCGACGAGTTGGCCCGCCTGCAAAACGAAGGCATGACCTCGCTCGAAGCCATGAAGGCGATGATGAACCCCAACTCGTTGGAGGTGCGTCCTGTGTGCTATGTGGAGGAATATTTGGCCGACGCCAAGCCGTTAGACCACTTCCAGTTCCAACGCATTGGCTATTTCACCGTCGACAAGGACAGCACCGAGGGCCATTTGGTCTTCAACCGCACCGTGGCCTTGAAGGACACTTGGGCAAAAACGACAATGTAATTTGTAATCATCTTGAAAACATTGTTCAGTGGAGGCGGAGTGCACACCGTCTCCACATCTTTTTTGCCCAATTCGGACAATAATCGTACTTTTGCGCGTTATATCAACACCATGAAAGGCAAAAAGTGGCTCATAGTATCGTTTTTCCTGCTGCTGTCGCAACTCGTTGCGGCTCAGGAGCAAGACACCGTGCAACGCAAGAAGACGCGCATCCACATCGAGCATTACGATAAGGCTGTCTACTCGAAAAGCATGGGTGATGTGCAACGCCTCATCGGGCATGTGAAGATGCGCCACGACTCGGCCTATTTCTATTGCGACTCGGCCTATTTCTTCGAGAAGACCAACAGTTTCAACGCCTTCCAAAACGTGCATATCATCGTCAACGACAGCGTCGAGATCTTCAGCGACTTACTTGATTATGACGGCAATACGCGCTTCGCGGAGTTTTTCGACAACGTGAAGCTGATGGACGACTCGACGACCTTGCTCACCGAATACCTCACCTACGACCGCAACCTGCACTTGGCCTGCTATCCCGACAGCGCGACCACCTATCGCGGCGACAAGACCCTGAAAAGCCATTATGGTTATTATCGCGACCGCATGAAAGAGTTCTCGTTTTTCGAGAATGTGGAAGTCACCAGCCCGAAATACCAAATGTATACCGACACCTTGTATTATAACACGGGCATCGAGAAGATGTGGTTCGAAGGCCCAACGACCATCATTAATAAGGAGAACGTGCTGGAAGGGAAACGGGGCTATTATCTTGTGAACGAAGACCATGTGCATCTTTTCCAACGGCCTTTCATGCATAACGAGACACAACGGATGTGGTCTGACTCCATCTTCTACGACCGCAATCGTGGCTTGGCCAAGGCCTACGACCGCGTCGACATGATCGACACCTCCTACAAGGTCGTCATGCGCGGCGATTATATCGAGATGTGGGAAGATAGGGGCTTCAGTTTCGCTACCGACAGCGCATACGCCATCAGCTACGACGGCGGCGACTCGCTCTACATCCACGGCGACACCTTGTTCATGTATTTCGACAAGCAAAAGGAAGAAGTCGAGAAACTCATCGCACGGCGCAACGTAAGGTTCTATAAGTCAGACATGCAGGGCAAATGCGACACCTTGACCTATCTCATGGCCGACTCCACCATCCGAATGCGCGTCAACCCCATCCTGTGGGCCGAAGACAGCCAGCTGACCGGCACCGACATCGACATCAAACTCAAAGACCAAAGCATCGAATGGGTGCTGCAAAAGGGCAACGGCTTCATCATCTCTCAAGACTCCATCGAGGGCTACAACCAAATCAAGGGCACCGACATCACCTCGCGCTTCAAGGACGGCAACATCCGGCGCGTCAGCGTGGACGGAACCAAGGCCGAGACCATCTATTGGATCCGCGACGACGACGGCTCGCTCATCGGCATCGATGTGTCGGACTCCGAGACGATGGTCGTCGAGATGAAAAACAACGGCGTCGACATCATCAAGTCGTTCAAAACCATCAACGAGACCATGTATCCCGAAAGCGATTTGGACGAGTCGTCGCGTTATCTGCCCGGCTTCAAGTGGCACGCCGAGGTGCGCCCCACCGACAAGGACGACATCTTCCGCCGCGTAGAGGCCGAAATGCCTGTGGCTCAGCCGAAAGCAGAAACAAGCCCTGCGGAAACGAATGAGACGGAAGTCGGTTCGGAAGGCCAGCCCAAGGAAGAAGCAGAGGAAACGCAACCCAAGCGACATCGGGCACGGAGGGAATAATCATTATTCCCAGTTCATTCGTTTGCGTATTTCGGTGCAGGCCTCATCAAAGTGTTCTTGTTGTATTACCCATTCTGGCAAATCCCGATTCATCCACCCGATGACATTCAGCATCTCGGTGTGGATTTCCTCCACACGGTTCAAATTCCAACAAATGGATTCATTATGGAAAATGCGGTTCCTGAAGCGTCGGATTGAGTTTAACGGCGCAGAAACGTTACGCCTTTGTCTATCTTGCCGAGGCATATATGGAAACGCTCTTCGGAGAGCCTGCCACAAAGTCCGTTCATATTCGCTGTTCAGAAGCGAAACCCAAAAACCGAGAGTGAGTTCCGCCACGATTTTTGAAGGGAGGATTTGTTCTTGTCTGGCCAAAATGTGTTGTGTTGCTTCCGTAATGTATCGGTTAAGGTTTTTCAAGCCAGGGGTGGTTGGAAAAATGACATACCAATCTTTTCTTCCCGCCAAAGTCTCCAATTCTCTACACAAGGCGTTTCGAAGCGTCACTTCCAGGACAGAAAGGCTAATGTAGAGCGATTCCGAGAGCAGCAAATTACATTCGTAGTGGTTGATGGCGCGTTCCTCATCATTCGGATAGAGGGAATAATATCTCTCCATTCTTTCGGTGGAGAAAACTTTTTCGAAAAATTGCTTGCCGTATTCCATTTATTTTGTACTTTTGCCACGCAGTCCCGGTAGTTCCTCTCCCAGATACTTAGATGCTGGTGATGAATCCGGGTTTTTTGTTGCTATTACTGAGGCAAAAGTAACACTTTTTTGAATGTAAATCTAAAATTCCAATCAAATATGAAAAAACTGATTCTTATCCGTCACGGCGAAAGTGAATGGAACAAACTGAACCTCTTTACGGGCTGGACCAACGTTGACCTTTCGGAAAAAGGCGTCCAAGAGGCCATCGAAGCCGGCAAAACACTGAAAGAGAACGGCTACCGTCCCGAAATCTGCTTCACCTCCTACCTGAAGCGTGCCATCAAGACCTTGAACCTCGCCCTCGAAGCGATGGACATGGACTGGCTGCCCGTCTACAAGAGCTGGCGGCTCAACGAGAAGTCGTATGGCCTGCTGCAAGGCTTGGACAAGAAGGCGACCGCCGAGAAATACGGCGACGAGCAAGTGCGCCTGTGGCGCCGCGCCTTCGACGTGCGTCCGCCCGCGCTCGACATGAACGACCCCAAGAGTCCGCGCATGGACCCGCGCTATGCCGAACTCACCGACGAGCAGATTCCGCTCACCGAAGCTCTCTGCGACACCATCGAGCGTGTGATGCCTTACTACGAGAACAACATCATGAAGGCCTTCGAGACCCACGACCAAGTGCTTGTGGTGGCCCACGGCAACAGCCTGCGCGGTGTGGTGAAGGTGCTGAAAGGCATGGGCAACGACGAAATCATCGCCTTCAACATCCCGACGGGCATCCCTTACGTCTTCGAGTTCGACGACGACATGAAGCTCCAAAAGGACTTCTTCCTCGGCGACCCCGAAAAAGTGGCCGCGCTGATGGCCGCCGTCGCCAACCAAGGCAAAGCGAAGTAAGTTGTCAGTTACCAGTTACCAGTTGTCAGTTACCAGTTGTCGGTTCGATTTAACTGCTAACTGACAACTGCAAACTGCAAACTGCTAACTGACAACTGCAAACTGCAAACTGCTTAGAAAACATAGTTAAACCCGACGAAGGCCTTCAGCTTCTCGCCGTCGCGTTTGTCGAGGGCCTTGCCCATATCGACAGACACGACGAGGTTGCGGTTCATGATGAGCTTGAGGCCAAGGCCCGCGCTGGTGTGGATGCCTTCCTTGTCGCCGCTGTAATACACCGGTTCGGCATTGGGAAGCGGGTCGAGCCGTGCTTCCGCGTTTTTCATCTCTTCCTCGCGGAAAGGTTGTATCACCGCGCCTGCATCGAAGAAGGGATTCAAGGCCACTTGCCAGTTTTGGTTGATGAACTTGAAGCCCACGATGCGCCAACGCAGCTCCACATTGCCGAAAGCGAAGCCCTCGCCAAGCACGCCGTTACGGTTGACGCCGCGCATGGTGACTGAGCCGCCCAAACCCTCGGTGTACATCTTCTGGAAGAACATGGTGTTCAGGTTGTTGATCATGTACCAAGGCGTGTTGCCGACGATGCGGTGTTGCAATCCCAAACGATAGGCAAAGGTGAGCTTGTCGCGATAAACGGGGACATAATGCCGCCACAACACGGTCTCGCTCAGGTTGTTGTAGCCGTTGTTGCCGCCCAACCAGTCCGTGGAGCCTACAAAAGTGTATTCGGCATAGATGCCCCGCGTGGGGTCGCTGTTGTGGTCGCGACTGTCGTACACCACGCCGAGGCGCAGTTGCGTGGTGCTGCCGCCCTGTGCTTCGTCCTCCTTGATGATGCCAGCGTTCTTATAGTTTTCGTACAAAGTCACTTGGCCTTCATATCCTTCCAAGTTGATACGGTCGACTTTGGTGTTGTAATAGGCCAAGCCCGCCGTCCAATAGAGGTTCGGGACATTGAAGAACGGCCTTTGCATACTGCCCACAAAGCGGAATTGGTTGCGGTTGATGAAGTGGTAGCCGCTCTTGACGTCTTCAAGGCTCGCGTATGGGTCGAAAGTGCTGGCTTCGAAGCCGTTGAAGCCGAAGAACTCGTATTTTTTTGCGTAGAAATAGGTCACGTCGAAGAAAAGTTTCGTGTCCTTGATGACATAGGGCAGGTCACTATAGAAACGGAACACGCCCGAGCCTTTCGTGTAGCGCGAGGCCTCCACGTTGAACTTGTAGTCGTAGCGCGGATAGCGCGAGCCGTCGCCGAAGTTGAAGATGTCGCAGCACACGCCGTACTGGAAGCCCAGGTCGGCATCGTAGCCCACCACGGGCAGCGGCCCGAAGTTCCAGCCTTTCTTGATGATTTCGCCTTTTTCGTTGTAGGTCTTTTCTTTCTTGGCTTTCTTGGGTTTGTCTTGCGCAAAACTGCCCACCGCCAACAGCAGGGCGAGCATGAGGAGGAGATGTTTTTTCATAATTGTTTCATTTGATGTAATTTGCAAAAATAGGTTTTTTATGCAAGCCTCAAACAAAATTGTGCTATTTTTGCACCCTAACTCAAAATACAGATATGACTTTCATTGAACTGCTGCTGATTGCCATCGGCCTTTCGATGGATGCCTTCTCGGTGTCTGTCTGCAAAGGCTTGACCACCAAGCGTTTCTCGTGGCGCATGGCCTTGACCTGCGGCCTGTGGTTTGGCTTCTTCCAAGCCTTGATGCCCGTCATCGGCTATTTCTTGGGCGTTCAGTTCCAGCATCTTATCGAATCCATCGACCACTGGATTGCCTTTGGCTTGCTCCTGCTGATTGGCGCCAACATGATTCGCGAGGCCTTGTCGAAAGGCGACGGTCACGAGCACAACGGCGCACTCGACATGAAGACCATGTTCCTCTTGGCCGTGGCCACCAGCATCGACGCTTTGGCGGTGGGCGTTTCGTTTGCCTGCATCCAAGTGGAGCTGTGGTCGTCGGTGGCGGTCATTGGCTTGACGACCTTTGTTTTCTCGGTTTTGGGCGTGAAAATCGGCAATGTCTTCGGCGCAAAGTTTGAGAAATCGGCTGGCATTTTAGGTGGCATCATATTGATTATCATAGGATTGAAGATATTGTTGGAACATTTGGGCGTGCTGTCTTTTTGACATGGGCGAAAAAAACTGACCCATAAATGGCACACCATATCAAAATAATGTGTAATTTTGCAGCGCAAAACGGTTCGGGATGTAGCGCAGCCCGGTAGCGCGCTTCGTTCGGGACGAAGAGGCCGCAAGTTCGAATCTTGTCATCCCGACTTTGTCAAAGCCAGCTTGAGTTTCAGGCTGGTTTTTTTAATGCGAGGCTTTTCTGCCGCTTTGCGTCATTGCGAGGAGGAACGACGAAGCAATCCAGGTCAAGAGCTTTTTATCTGGACTGCTTCGTGCCTCGCAGTGACGCGAAGCGACGACGAGTCTGAAACAAATAAGGTATGAAGCAGAACATCGAAATCATGGCTCCAGTGGGCTCCTACGAAGCCTTGGCAGCCGCCATACAAGCCGGTGCTGGCAGCGTCTATTTCGGCATCGGCAAACTCAACATGCGCTCACGCTCGGCGAAGAACTTCACCCTCGACGACCTGCGCCAAATCGCCGAAACCTGCAACGAAAACGGCGTAAAGAGCTATGTCACAGTAAATACGGTCATCTATGACGAGGAAATGGAGGAGATGCGCCAGCTGCTTGACGCGATTAAGGCCAACGGCATCTCGGCCATCATCGCCTCCGACCAAAGCGTCATCCAATACGCCCGAAAAATCGGCATCGAGGTCCACATGTCGACGCAATGCAACATCACCAATTTGGAGGCCGTGCGCTACTATTCCAAGTTCGCCGACGTGATGGTGACCGCCCGCGAGCTGAACATCGACCAAGTGCGGCACATCACCGAGCAGATTGAGAAACAGCAGATTCGCGGGCCAAAGGGCGACTTGGTGCGCATCGAGGTGTTTTGCCACGGGGCGTTGTGCATGGCCATTTCGGGCAAATGCAACCTGAGCCAGGACCTCTACAACTCCTCTTCTAACCGTGGCGCCTGCCTGCAACTGTGCAGACGCAGTTACGACGTGCGCGAACGCGAGGAAGGCTACGAACTGATGCTCGACAACGAATACATTATGTCGCCCAAAGACTTGTGTACGTTGCCTTTCTTGGACAAGGTTTTGGATGCTGGAGTAGAAGTTTTGAAAATCGAAGGGCGGGGTCGCTCGCCGGAATATACCAAGGTGACGGTGCAGGTCTATAGCGAGGCCATACAAGCCATCAGGGAAGGCACATTTACGCAAGAAAGAATCGATGCTTGGATGGAGCGGCTGAAAAGCGTCTATAACCGTGGTTTTTGGGACGGCTATTATTTGGGTCGGAGGACTTTCGAGTGGTCGGAGAAATACGGCTCACAAGCCACCCAGACCAAGGAATACATCGGGCTTGTCACCAACTATTACAGCAAGTTGGGCGTGGCCGAAATCCGCATGGACAGCGGCGAACTCAGCCTCGGCGACCCAATTATGGTCATCGGCCCGACGACGGGCGTCTACGAGGACACGCTCAGCGAAATCCGCGTCGATCTGGACAATGTCGAAAAGACCGCCAAGGGCGAGTTGTGCTCCATTCCCGTGAAGTCGTTGGTGCGGCGCGGGGACAAAATCTATAAGGTAGTTAATAATTGACACGCTTCGCGTCATTGCGAGGAACGAAGCAATCCAGAAAAATGACTATTTGACTATGCAAAACTTCAACCTACATACCCACAGCATTTACAGCGACGGCAAGTCGCAGCCCCGCGAAATCGTGGAAGAGGCTGTCCGTCAGGGCTTGACAACACTCGGTTTTTCGGAGCACAGCCCTTTGCCGTTCGACAACAATTTCTCCGTCAAGGCAACCGACATGCCGCGTTATGTGGCCGAAATCGTGCAACTGAAAGCGGAGTTCAAGGGCAAAATCGACCTCTATTGTGCCTTGGAAGCCGACTACATCACGGGCGTTTCTGAGCCTTTCGCCGTGACCAAGGAGAAGTATCACCTTGATTATCTGATTGGTGGGGTGCATTTGGTGGGACAATCCGCCAATCCTGATGAAATCTGGTTCATCGACGGGCCGAAGTGGGAGGTCTACGACGAAGGCTTGCAAAAGTTCTTCGATGGCGACATCCGTCGGGCCGTGCGCCGATTCTATGAGCAGTCGAACGAAATGATTGAAAACGAGCAGTTTGACATCATCGCCCATTTCGACAAAATCAAGATGCACAACCGCGAAAGGTATTTCCACGAAGACGAGCCTTGGTACCGCAAACTCGCCCTCGAAACCCTCGACCTCATTCGCGAGAAAGGTCTCGTGATGGAGGTGAACACGCGCGGCATCTACAAGAAACGCTACAACGGCTTCTATCCCTCGCCTTGGCTGATGGAGGAGGCATGCAAGATGGGCGTTCCCGCCATCATCTCCGCTGATGCGCACCACTTCAGCGAAATCACCTTGGAGTTTGCCGCCGCCGAGGAAGCCCTGCGCAAGGCTGGCTATCGCAATGTGGTGAATTTCAAGAATGGGCAATGGGTTGAAGTGGCGATTTCTTGAAAAATATGCATCTTCACCTCAAAAAAGTGCCAAAAAATATGCATTATTTTTGCATATTTTTCTAATTTTGCAGTTTCTCAACACTTTAAGAAGATGCTAAAAAGAAAGATGACAGACCACCTTTTGGAGTGGAAAAACACCAAAGACAAGGAATGTTTGCTCGTAAAAGGGGCGAGGCAAATCGGGAAAACCTTTATCATTGAGGACTTTGCGCGAAAGCATTACAAACATTTCGTGGAAATCAATTTTGAGCAACACCCCGAAATGAAAGCCATTTTCGACGGAAGCCTCTCCGTTCCCGAACTGATTCAAAGAATCACTTTGTACCTGCCAGATGCAGAGTTTGTGCCGAATGAAACGCTGCTCTTCTTGGACGAGATTCAATCCTGTCCACAGGCTCGCACTTCGCTGAAATTCTGGGCAATAGACAATCAATATGATGTGATTGCCACTGGTTCACTTTTGGGCATTAATTATAAAGAGGTGTCGTCGTATCCCGTTGGCTATGAGCGACAGATGGATATGTTTTCGCTTGATTTTGAGGAGTTTTTGTGGGCGTTGGGTGTCAGGGAAAACTTAATTGACGGTTTGCGTGGACATTTCATTTCGGGTGAAGCTATTGATTCGGTGATTCATGAAAAGATGATGACCTATCTGCGTGAGTATATGGCAGTTGGTGGTATGCCAGCGGTAGTCAACAAGTTTATTGAGACGCACAATTTCAACCTTGTCCATTCTGAACAAAGCAAAATATTGGCAGACTATTTGAATGACATTGCCAAGTACGCTCCAACTGCCGACAAGCCCAAGGCACGCAACTGCTATCTTTCCATTCCTTCGCAATTGGCAAAGGAAAACACAAAATTCCAGTATTCGGTGGTGGAAAAGAAAGGTACGGCACGGAAGTTCGCCAACAGCCTCGACTGGCTGCGCGATGCCAATCTGATTGCCTTTTGCCACAATGTCTCCACGGTGGAGTTCCCTTTGGCAGCATACGCCAAGCCCGACCAATTTCGGATTTATGTTTCCGATATTGGTTTGTTGGTTGCAATGTATGGCTTCGAGATGAAACGTGCCATTGTTGACGACACCCTGTCAGGCCATGCCAAAGGTGGTATTTATGAAAACCTAATGGCGGATTTCCTGCTGAAAAAGGGCTTGCCGTTGTATTATTACTGCAAGGAAAACAACTCGGTGGAGGTTGAGTTTCTCATCGAGCGCAATGCAAAACCGGTGCCCATCGAAGTGAAATCCAAACGAGGAACGACCACTTCGCTGAATACCGTTTTGGACAAACCCAACATCGAAATGGGCTATAAATTTGGCTCTGGCAATGTGGGTATTGAGGGCAAAAAAACAACATTGCCACTGTTTATGGCAATGTTTGTTTCGTGAAAAATATGCATTTCTACCCCCAAAAAGTGCCGAAAAATATGCATTATTTTTGCATATTTTTCATAACTTCAAGTAGTTCAATACATTAGTTTCGATTCGTTTCAAGAGGTCTTCCGAATCAGGGGCCTTCTCGAAACGGTGTCCCGTCACCTTCTCGTAAAGCTCGATGTAGCGTTCCGAAACGCTGTTCACGTATTCGGGTGTCATTTCGGGCACCTGTTGGCCTTCCTTGCCTTGGAAGCCGTTGGCCATCAGCCACTCGCGCACGAACTCCTTCGAAAGCTGCACCTGCGGCTCGCCCTTGGCGAAGCGTTCCTCGTACTGGTCGGCGATGAAATAGCGCGACGAGTCGGGCGTGTGGATTTCGTCCATCAGCACGATTTGGTCGCCAATCTTGCCGAACTCGTATTTGGTGTCGACGAGAATCAAGCCCTGCTTGGCGGCTATCTCGGTGCCGCGTTGGAAGAGCTTGCGGGTGATGTCCTCAATCTGGGCATAGTCCTTCTCGCTGATAAGACCTTTGGCGATGATTTCCTCACGTGAGATGTCCTCGTCGTGGCCTTCCTCGGCCTTGGTGGTCGGGGTGATGATGGGCTCGGCGAAACGTTGGTGTTCCTTCATGCCGTCAGGGATTGCGACACCGCAGATGGTGTGCTGCCCGCTCTTGTAGGTGCGCCACGAGCTGCCCGTCAAATAACCTCTAATAATCATCTCGATGGGGAAGGGCTTGCAGAGGCGGCCCACAGTGACCATCGGGTCGGGGGTGGCGAGCTTCCAGTTGGGGACGATGTCGGCGGTGGCATCGAGGAACATGGCGGCTATCTGGTTGAGTACCTGACCTTTATAGGGAATGCCCTTAGGCAGGATGACGTCGAAAGCCGAGATGCGGTCGGTGGCGACCATCACCATGTATTCGTCGTTGATGAAATAACAGTCGCGGACTTTGCCGTGATAGACCTTGGTCTGGCCTGGGAAATGGTAATCTGTTCTGGTTAAAGCGTTCATTGTATTCAGTTGTTAGTTGTTTAGTTGTCAGTTGTTCAGTTGACGCGCTTCGCGTCATTGCGAGGAACGAAGCAATCCAGGGTTGGACTCTTCCAATGTGGTCTGTTCTACAGGTTCGTCTTCGTGGTGTTTCTTATAGGCATTGATAATATCCGTCACCAATTTGTGGCGCACTACGTCCTTGTCGTCCAAATAGATGAATTCGATGCCTTTCACGTCCTTCAGGACTTCCATGGCTTGCGGCAGGCCCGATGGCGTCTTGGGCGGCAGGTCGATTTGGGTGATGTCGCCGGTGACGATGAACTTGGCCGAGCGTCCCATGCGGGTGAGGAACATCTTCAGCTGGCTGCGCGTGGCGTTCTGGGCCTCGTCGAGGATGACGAAGGCATGGTCCAAGGTGCGGCCGCGCATGAAGGCCAACGGCGCAATCTCGATGGTGTGGTCTTCAAGATAGCTGTCCAACTTGGCCGAGGGAATCATGTCGCGCAAGGCATCGTAGAGCGGTTGCAGATAGGGGTCGAGCTTGTCCTTGAGGTCGCCAGGGAGGAAGCCCAAATGTTCGTCGGCTTCGACGGCGGGACGGGTCAAGATGATTCTTCTCACCTGTTTGGCTTTCAGGGCGCGGACGGCCAAGGCCACGGCGGTGTAGGTCTTTCCCGTTCCGGCGGGACCGATGGCGAAGACGAGGTCTTTCTGCTCCGAGGCGGTCACCATGCGCTTCTGGTTGGCGGTGATGGCCTTGATGGGCACGCCGCTGCGCCCGAAGACCAACACGTCGCTTTCCGACATTTTCTGTTGCAGCTCGGTGTCGGTGGTGGCCATCATGATGTCCTCCACGTTTTGCGCGGTGAGCTTTCCGAAGCGTTCCAGTTGCATCATCAAGGTCTCGTAGCGGCTGACGAAATACTCGATTTCCTCGTCGTCGCCAATCACCTTCAGGAAGTCGCCGCGAGCGATGAGTTTCAGCTTGGGGAACATGCTTTTCACCAATTCCAAATACTTGTCGTTGGGGCCGTGAAGTTCCTTGGGGTCGACGTTTTCTATCTGAAGAATCTGCTCTGCCATGTCGTTTTATTTAGCTGCAAAGATAGACTATTTTTCAGAATGAAAAAAACGAATATTTTTTTCAAAAACCTGACGACAATTTGACATAAATGATATACCTTTGCAAAATCAATCACACAGCGACGGGAAACGATGGCAATTATCACATTAACAAGCGATTGGGGTACGAAGGATTATTACGCCGCAGCGGTAAAGGGCACGATTTTGTCGATGTTGCCGAATGCGACCATCGTTGACGTCACCCACGAGATAGAGCCTTTCAACGTCGCGCAGGCGGGGTTCACGCTGAAAAACTGCTACCGTTGCTTCCCTCCCGGAACGATCCACATCATTGCCGTCGACACGATCGAGTCGATGGAGTGCCCGCATGTGGTGGTGAAGGCCGAAGGACAGTATTTCATCTCGACCGACAACGGCATCTTCAGCCATGTCCTCGACGGGAAATGCGACGAGGCTTATTGCATCGACGTGCCTCAAGACTCCGACTTCTTCACTTTCGCCACACGCGACCGTTTCGCCAAGGTTGCCGTGATGATTGCCAACGGCGAGCCGCTGTCGAACATCGGCGCCCGACGCGAGCAGCTCAACCCGGGCGGCGCCTTCTGTGCCGTGGCCCGCGACAACACCATCGAAGGCGTGGTGATGCACATCGACTCCTACGACAACCTGATCACCAACATCTCCAAGGAACTCTTCGAACAGGAACGCCGTGGCCGCGACTTCACCATCCAAGTGAAAGGCGACCTCTATACCGTCGACGAGATTTCGGACAGCTATTTGGATGTCGACGTGGTCGATATGGTGGCCCTCTTCGGCACGCATGGCTTCCTCGAATTGGCCTTGAACAAGGCTAAGTTGGCCTCGCTGTGCGGCATCGAACACAAAGCGAACATCAAAGTGATTTTCTACGATGACGATTCGACACGGAAACAAAGTTTATTGTTCTGATTTCCAGATTTTTCCAACAACAAGCAACTGAAACACTTTCCAAAAGACGAGTCCTATTAGGATGCCTAATAGTGCTCCGCATAGGATGTCGCCAGGGTAGTGGTAGCCGATGTAGATGCGGCTATAACTCGAAACGAAAGCCCACAGCAACAGCACGATAGCCGTCCAAGGACGGAACCGCTTCAAGACGGGTATGAGGAAGGCCGCCAAGCCAAAGGTGTTGGCCGCATGGGAGGAGACGAAGCCGTATTGCCCGCCCGCCATGCCTTTTGGAAGATAGATTAAATCCTGAAAATCAGTGTTGTAGCATGGTCGTAGCCGATGAAACAGCGGCTTGCAGACATGCGCCGAAAGTTGGTCGGTGCAAAGCAGCAGCAACCCTACGGCCACGAAGACCCACCAGCAGCGTTTGCCGTAGTGCCTCACCGTCCAGTATATTAATAATAGGTATAGCGGCAGCCACACCCACATGTCGGTGACAAGCAGCATCGCCTTGTCCATCCATCCGGCGTGCAGGCCGTTGAGATAGAGGAAGAGGTCGGAGTCGAACGAGGATAGTGAGGGCATAAGCGTTTGGGTGTTTTTTTCTGGTGCAAAGATAGTTTTTTTCGCTGAAACCATCATGTTTTGTCCCAAAAAGTTGGAAAAAGTCAAGAAATCGCCTCAAAAAAGGTTGGAAAAATACACAAAATAAGCATATTTTTGGTTGGAAAACGCACAGAAATATGTATTTTTGCGGTTGGAAAAAAGCATTACATAATGATTAAACGCAAGATATACAACTATTTAGAAAATTTCTTCAAAAAGGATAAAAAAGCACTTCTTATTACTGGCGCTCGACAAGTGGGAAAAACCTATGCTATCCGCGAAGTCGGAAAGGCCTGCTTTAAGAATTTCGTTGAATTTAACTTTATTGAACAACCAAAACTGAAGGATGTTTTTGCCCATCCACAAAATGTCGAATCAATGTTGTTGCGACTTTCAGCTTTCACTGAGGCCAAGTTGGAAGCCGGCAAAACCTTGTTTTTTTTTGACGAGGTTCAGGAATGTCCCGAAGTTGTGACCGCCATCAAATTTCTTGTCGACGAAGGCAGCTTTCGTTACGCGATGAGCGGTTCATTATTGGGTGTGGAACTGAAAGACTTGCGAAGTGTGCCCGTTGGCTATATGGCCGAAAAAGAAATGACACCACTTGACTTTGAGGAATTTGCGATGGCTTTAGGCATGAGTGATGAGGTTATGGAACACTTGCAAAATTGTTATGCCCACAGGCAGCCCGTCGATTCCGTCGTTCACGACAAGATGATGGAACTGCTTCGTCTTTACCTCGTGATAGGCGGAATGCCCGCTGTGGTAGCCAAATATTTGGCCACAAACAACCTCCAGGTCATTCGTGACGAACAGGAGAGCATCATCAAGTTGTATCAAAGGGATATTAGCAAGTACGACTATGGCAACAAACTCTATATCAAAGAGATATTTGACGTGATTCCTTCAGAGCTGAATGCCAAAAACAAACGTTTCATTCTGAAATCACTACACGAAAGAGCCAACTTTGAACGCTACAAAAACAGTTTCCTTTGGCTTGCCGACGCTGGCGTTGCCTTGCCGACCTATAATGTCGAGGAACCGCGCATTCCTCTGAAGTTGAATGAGCAACGGAATCTGTTCAAATTGTTTCTCAATGACGTGGGGTTGCTGGCTTTTTTGTATTCACCTGATTTCCAAAGCAGCATTATTATTGGCGAAATGAATGGCAACTATGGTGCTGTTTTTGAGAACTTTGCGGCTCAAGAACTTCATGCACACGGCTATCCGTTGCATTATTTCAACAGCAAGAAACAGGGTGAGTTGGACTTTGTCATCGAAAGTGACAATAAGGTTGTTCCCATAGAGATTAAGTCGGGGAAGAACTACAAACGGCACAACGCCTTAGGCAACGTGATGGGCAACGTGGCCTATTCGGTAAAAGAAGGACTCGTTTTCGGCAATGGCAATGTTGAAGTCGACGGCAAAATCGTCTATTTGCCTATTTATTTGTTGATGTATCTTCGTCCGAAAGAGATAGAGAATCCTGTCTATGTTTTTCGCCCCATGTGATCACCAATCCTCCTCCTCGTCCCCCTTGTTCAGCGTCAGCCAGATGAGGTCTTTCAGTTCGTCGATGCCTTGCTGGGCCACGGAGCTGATGAAGACGTGCGGCACTTTCGCGGGCAGTTGCTTCTTGATGTCGTTGATGCGGTCGTCGTCAACGAGGTCGCACTTCGTGATGGCCAAGATGCGGTCTTTGTCCATCAGCTCAGGGTTGTATTTCTTCAACTCGTTGAGCAGGATGTCGTATTCCGCCTTCACGTCGTCGGTGTTGGCAGGCACCATGAAGAGCAGGGTCGAGTTTCTTTCGATATGCCTCAAAAACCTGATTCCCAATCCTTTGCCTTCCGCCGCACCTTCGATGATGCCGGGGATGTCGGCCATGACGAAGCTGCGATGCCCACGGTATTTGACGATGCCGAGGTTGGGCACCAACGTGGTGAAAGGATAGTCGGCGATTTCGGGCTTGGCCGCCGACACCACCGACAGCAGCGTCGACTTGCCCGCGTTGGGGAAGCCCACCAAACCCACGTCGGCCAGCAGCTTGAGTTCCAAGGTAATCCACTCCTCTTGGTTGGGTTCGCCGGGTTGGGCGAACTTGGGGGCTTGCAGGGTGGCCGTCTTGAAGAAGGCGTTGCCTTTGCCGCCGCGACCGCCTTTGAGCAGCACGACCTCTTGCTTGTCCTCGGTGATTTCGCCCATCAGCGTGTGGTCGTCGGCACGATAGGCCACCGTACCCAACGGCACGTCGATGTAGACGTTGTCGCCGGCGGCACCCGTCAGTTGGTTCTTGCCACCGGGCACGCCGTCGCCGGCAAACAGGTGCTTGGTGTAGCGCAGGTGGAGCAAGGTCCAGAGCTGGGCGTTGCCGCGCATGACGACGTCGCCGCCGCGACCGCCGTCGCCGCCGTCGGGACCGCCTTTGGGGATGTATTTCTCGCGGCGGAAGTGCAGCGAACCCGCGCCGCCCTTGCCTGAGCGACAGAAAATCTTCACATAGTCAACAAAGTTTGAAGTCATAGTATTGTTTGTTTGACTCGGGACTTCGGGACGCGGGACACGAGACCTTTTTCGTCCCGCGTCTCGTGTCTCGCAGTCTCGTGTCTTATTATTTATTAAAATTCGTCAATGTATTCAATGCTTTCATTGTCGTCCGACTGCCAGCAGTTGAAGTCCAAGTCGACGCCGGGGGCGTAAGGCTTGGGGAAGTCGCCCTTGCTGACGTTCAGGTTCTTGTCGGCATAGACTTTCTTCATGTAGATGGCCCAAATCGGCAGGGCGGTGTGCGAGCCTTGGCCGAGCTTGGTGGAGCGGAAGTGTACGCTGCGGTCTTCGGCACCCACCCACACGCCCGTGGTGAGGTCGGGGGTGATGCCCATGAAGTAGCCGTCGCTGTTTTTCTGTGTCGTCCCCGTCTTGCCCGCGATGGGGTTGGTGAGGCCATACAAGGAACGCAGGCGGATGCCCGTGCCGCTTTGCACCACGCCTTTCATCAGTTCCACCATCTTGTAGGCCGTCAGCTCGCTCATGGCTTCCGACTCCTCGGGGCTGAAGCGTTGGATGACGTTGCCGTTCTTGTCCTCGATGCGGGTGATGAACATCGGCTTGATGTAGACGCCTTGGTTGGCGAAGGTGCTCATGGCGCCCACCATCTCGATGAGCTTCAGGTCGCACACGCCGAGGCAGATGGCGGGAACCGCGTCGATGGGCGACTCCACGCCCATGCGTCGGGCTTGGGCGATGACGGCGTTGGGGCCGAACTGGTTCATCAGGTAGGCCGAGATCCAGTTGTTCGACTGCGCCAAAGCGTATTTCAAGGTGATTTCCTCGCCTACGCGACCGCCTGAGTTGCCTGGCGACCACACCCTGCCGTCTTCCAACTGGATGTTGTACTTGATGTTCGGTATCTTGGTGCAAGGCGTGTATTCGCCTTCCTGCATGGCCAACGAATAGAGGAACGGCTTGAAGGTGGAGCCTACCTGACGGCGGGCTTGCGTGACGTGGTCGTACTTGAAGAAACGGTAGTCCAAGCCGCCGACGTAGGCCTTCACATGGCCCGTGTGCGACTCGATGGAGATGAGGCTGGCTTGCAGGAACCACTTGTAGTAGCGGATGGAGTCCATCGGCGTCATGAAGGTGTCGATGGGCCCGTCCCACGAGAAGACGGTCATCCGCACGGGGCGGTTAAACTCGGCCTTGATGGAGTCTTCGGGCACGCCTTCGTTCTTGAGGGTACGGTAGCGCTCGGTGCGCTTCATCGACGTCTCCATGATGTGGTCGATCTCGTCGGCGCTCACGTTGGAGAACGGCGCGTTTCTCTGGCCTTTCCAGTGCCTGTAGAACATCGGCTGCAGCTCCTTGCCCATGAATTCCTTGACGGCTTCCTCGGCATAGCGTTGCATCCGCGAGTCGATGGTGGTGTAGATGCGCAAGCCGTCGCGGTAGATGTTGTAGGGCGTGCCGTCGGGACGGGTGGTGTTTTTGGCCCAGTCGGTCAGCTCGCCTCTCAGGAACTCGCGGAAGTAGGTGGCCTGGCCGCTGTTGTGGTCCTTGATGCTGAAGTGCGTCATGTCGATGGGGATCAGCGAGACGGAGTCGCATTCGGCTTGGGTGATGTAACCGTTGTCGGCCATCTTCTGGAGCACGAGGTTGCGGCGTCCCATCGAGCGCTCGGGGTTGCGCACGGGGCTGTAGCGCGTCGGCGCGTTGACTACGCCGGCCATCAGGGCGCATTCCTCGAGGGTCATCTCCTTGGGCTTCTTGTCGAAGAAGGTGCTGGCCGCCGACCGGATGCCGTAGGCGTTGTGGCCAAAGGCCACGGTGTTGAGATACATGGCGATGATCTCCTCCTTCGAGTAGTTGTGCTCCAACTTGGTGGCCGTGATCCACTCCTGGAACTTGCGGAGCACGAGCTTGGGCTTGCTCAGGTTCTCGCCACGGGGGAAGAGGTTCTTGGCCAACTGCTGCGTGATGGTGGAGCCGCCGCCTTTGTTCTTCCCGGTCAGCACGCCGAAGGCCACACGAAACAGGGCCCGCTCGTCGATGCCCGAGTGTTCCATGAAGCGCTCGTCCTCGATGCTGACGAGGGCTTCGGGCATGTAGTGCGACAGCTCGGCATACCGCACATTGGAACGGTTCTCGATATAATAGGAACCCAACAGCTTGCCGTCGGCAGAGTAAATCTCCGTGGCCAAATTGGTGCGCGGGTTCTCCAACTCCTCGAAGGAAGGCATGGTGCCAAAGAGTCCCTTCGCGACGCAAAAGAAGAACAACACAATCAATAGCAACAGCACCCCGAAGACCTTCCAGAGGTTCTTGATGGCTTTGTTGGCGCTCGGCTTTTGCTTCGTCTTTTTCTGGTTGTCACTCATATATCATTGTTTTTCGATGTATAGTCCGATGTCGGAGATGCCATGCAAGACGGGCTCGCGCATGGCTTGCTCGATCTCGAAGTGGTAGGTGCCCTCAAGCGGAAACCGCAGCCCCGTGTTGAGGGGCACGAGCAGGTCTCTCATGCTGCCGCTGCTCTTGCCGATCCAGCGGCCTTCCGTCGTGGCCAAGGTGCATTCTATCGTGTCGTGCGTGACGTTGCCGTTGGGCATCCGCGTGTGGAGGAAGACGAAGAGGTTGCTGTAGCGGTAGTTCTCCAAATGGCGCAGGCCGATGCCGAACACATAGCCGTTGACGGTGTCGTCGATGGGCACGTCGAAGGCGATGCGGTTCTCTTGCTCCCAGGCGGCCTCGGGGATGACGGTGCGCCGGTTGAAGGTGGCGTTGGAACACGAGGCCATGGCCAAGCCCATGCCTATCGCGATGATCCAGTGGATGACGTTCTTCATTGTCCTCAGGGTTTTAGTCGCTCATTTTCTTCAGGTCGGCCTCGCCGTAGCCTTCGTTGGTGTTGGTGTGGGCCTCCGTCGTGACGGCATAGTCCTCCAATTTCTCTGGCTTCTGTCCTTTATGGTTCATGGCGATGATTTCCTTCACCTTGTCGACGGGGATGGCCATGATGTTGTTCTTGTCGGTGGTGTAGGAATACCACATGATGCCTTTGAAGACGTCGTTTTTCTGGTGCACGGCGTCGCCAGTCTCGAAATGCAGCACGATGTTGGGGTCGGAGAAGGCCTTCAACGCGTCGGCGTAGGCCTCATACTCGAAGTTGAGGCAGCATTTCAGCTTGCCGCACTGTCCGGCCAATTTCTGCGGGTTGGGCGAGAGCTGCTGCACACGGGCCACGTTGGTGCTCACCGACTGGAAGTCGCTGATCCACGAGGCGCAACACAACTCGCGGCCACACGAGCCGAGACCGCCCAATTTGGCCGCCTCCTGACGCACCCCGATCTGCCGCATCTCGATGCGGATGTGGAACTCCTCGGCTAATTTCTTGATCAGTTCGCGGAAGTCGACACGACCGTCGGCGGTGTAGTAGAAAATGGCCTTCGTCTTGTCGCCCTGGTATTCCACGTCGTTGAGCTTCATCTCCAATCCGAGGTTCTCGATGACGGTGCGGGTGCGTGCCAAAGTGCTGTCTTCCAACTGGATGGCCGACAAAAACTTCTCCACGTCGTTGATCCGCGCCCGACGGTAGATTTTCTTCATCTCGTTGAGCGGCGTGCGAAAACGCTTGCGTTTCATCTGCCGCTTCACGATCTCGCCCAACAGCGTGACGATGCCGATGTCGTGCCCGATGGCGGTCTCCACCGCGACAAACTCGCCCACCTCCAACTCCATGTCCTCCGGATAGGTGAAATAGTCCTTGCGGTCGTTCTTGAACCGCACCTCGGCCAAGCATACGTTTCCCTTCACCTCTTGGTTCTCATAGTCTTTCATCCAATCGAACTGGCTCAGCTTGCAACGACCGCACGCAAGCACTTTCTGCCCCGTGTTGTAGGTCGACGAAAGCCGACAACCTCGGTTCACCAACTGTGGCTCAATACTTTTGATATCGTTTTTGTGTTGATTATCAGTCATTTGACAAAATGGGTTTTGTAAGTGTGTGTAATTTGCAAAAATACGAAAAAAATGTTTACCTTTGCACTTTCATAAAACATCGCCAAGAATCACATTATTGTAACATCAAAATCAAAACATCATGAAAAAAGGAGTCATCATCCTCATCGCCCTTGTCGCCCTCGTCGCCATTTGGGGCGTGGGCGCCTACAACGGACTGGTTTCCAAGCAAGAAGGCGTTGAAACGGCTGTCGGCAACGTGCAAACGGCCTACCAACAACGCGCCGACCTCATCCCCAACCTCGTGGCCACCGTGAAGAACTACGCCGAATATGAGGCCAAGACCTTGGAAGCCGTCGTCGAGGCACGCGCCAAGGCCACTGCCACCACCTTGGACGCCAACAACCTCACCGAAGAGAACATCAAAGCCTTCCAAGCCGCCCAAGACCAGATGTCGAACGCACTCTCGCGCCTCTTGGTCACCGTGGAGCAATATCCCGACCTGAAGGCCAACCAGAACTACCTCGACCTCCAGTCGCAGCTCGAGAGTTGCGAGAACGCCATCGCCACCGCCCGCAAGCAGTTCAACGAAACGGCCCGCGACTACAACACCGCCGTGCGCCGCTTCCCGGCCAACCTCATCGCCGGCCTGTTCGGGTTCGACAAGAAGCCTTATTTCGAGGCCTCCGAAGCGGCACAAGAAGCCCCCAACGTGGGCGACCTCTTCCAATAAAACAACCATTAATTAATATAGGTGTAAATGTGCGGAATAGTGGCATACGTAGGCCGTCAAGAGGCCTATCCCATCCTCATTGAAGGACTGAAACGTCTCGAATATCGCGGCTACGACAGCGCCGGCGTGGCACTGCTCAACCAAGCCGACGAACTGAATGTCTACAAAACCAAAGGCAAGGTCTCCGACTTGGAGGCCTTCGCCGCTTCAAAAGACGTAGGCGGCTGCATCGGCATCGCCCACACCCGCTGGGCCACCCACGGCGAGCCTAACACCGTCAACGCCCACCCGCACCGCTCGCAGTCGGGCAACTTGGCCCTCATCCACAACGGCATCATCGAGAACTACCTCAGCCTGCGCAAGGAATTGGAGAAACGCGGCTACCGTTTCCTCTCGTCGACCGACACCGAAGTGCTCACCAACCTCATCGAGGACGTCCAGCTGCGCGAGCATGTCGACCTCTTCGAGGCCGTCCGCATCGCCCTGAACCAAGTGGTGGGCGCCTACGCCATCGCCATCGTCGAGAAAGGCCACCCCGACCAGCTCATCGCCGCCCGCAAAGGCAGCCCCATGGTCATCGGCATCGGCGACGACGAGTATTTCATCGCCTCCGACGCCACACCCATCGTGGGCCGCACACAAAAGGTGGTCTACCTCGACGACGAACAGGTGGCCCGCATCAAGCTCGGCGAAGAACTCCACCTCATGACCATCCACGACGCCGAAGCCGTGCCCTACGTCCAAGAACTGAAGATGAACTTGGACAGCATCGAGAAGGCAGGCTTCGACCACTTCATGATGAAGGAGATCTATGAACAGCCCACCATCGTGCGCGACACCATGCGCGGTCGCCTCCACCCCGAAGCCAACACCGTGCGACTCGGCGGCATCCTGCAATACGAACGACACCTGCTCTATGCCGACAACATCGTCTTCGTGGCCTGCGGCACCTCGTGGCACGCCAGCCTCGTCGGTAGTTACCTCATCGAGAAATTGGCGAAGATCCGCGTCAAGGTGGAGTATGCCTCCGAGTTCCGCTACCGCGACCCCGTCATCACGCCGCACGACGTGGTGATCGCCGTGTCGCAGTCGGGCGAGACCGCCGACACCTTGGCGGCCATCCAGTTGGCCAAGGAGAAAGGCGCGGTGGTGCTGGGCATCTGCAACGTCATCGGCTCGTCCATCTCAAGGGCCACCGACGCGGGCATCTACACCCACGCCGGCCCCGAGATAGGCGTGGCCTCCACCAAGGCGTTCACCTCGCAGGTGACCGTGATGGCCATGCTCGCCCTGCGCCTCGCCGAGCTGAAAGGCGCGATGAAGGACGACGAGCGCCAACGCTTCATCGACGAACTCGACCGCATCCCCGAAAAGATACAGTGGACGCTCGACCACAGCGGCCACGTCAAGGACATCGCCGAGAAATACAAGGACGTGCACAACATGCTCTATCTCGGCCGTCTGCAAAACTATCCCGTCGCCCTCGAAGGCGCCCTGAAACTCAAGGAGATCTCGTATATCCACGCCGAAGGCTATCCCGCCGCCGAGATGAAACACGGCCCCATCGCCTTGATCGACAAGGACATGCCCGTGGTGTTCGTCGCCACCAACCACAGCACCTACGAGAAGGTGCTCAGCAACATACAGGAGGTGAAGGCCCGCAACGGCAAGATCATCGCCGTGGTGAGCGAAAACGACGTGTTGGCCCGCAAGATGGCCGACCACGTCATCGAGATCCCCGAGACGGAGTGCCTCTATTCGCCGCTGTTGGCCACCGTGCCGTTGCAGATCTTGGCCTACCACATCGCCGTGATGCGGGGCTGCAACGTCGACCAGCCGCGCAACTTGGCCAAGTCGGTCACCGTCGAATAATCCGCCGCTTTTGGCCTCCGGTTCCCGATTTTTTCCTATCTTTGCACACTCAAACACACACGCCGTCAGAGCATGGCCGACAACGTCAACATCAACATAGGGAAGGAAATCCGCGAAGAGCTGCTCAGGCAGGGGAGGAGCGTGGCCTGGCTGAGCCGTCAGCTCGGCACGAGCCGTGTGGCCTGCTACCGCATCTTCGACTGCTACAGCATCGACACGCAGCAGCTGCTGCGCATCTCCGTCTTGCTGGGCCGCGATTTCTTCAGGCTCTATTCCAACTCGCTCCTCAACGAGCCTAATCCGTAACATATTTGATACATTTCCGTAACAGGTCTGTAACAGCTCAACGCCTTATTAACTAAGGATATAGAGTAATTTTGCAGCCGATTTCGTGTACCCCCCAAAAGGAGGCGATTATGCCGTGCGTACACCTTATTAATATGCGTTGCCGGCCGCGAGGCCCGCAGCAGACCTAAAACGGTAACAAATAGAGTATTAACAACCATAATTACAAAATGAAGACAAGATTACAAAAAACAATCATGACTTTGGGAGCGGCCTTAGCCTTTCTCATTGCCGTGCCTGCAAAGGCACAAACGA
>FLNV01001062.1_pt1 | contig 30241 bp, 32 predicted proteins | sample 1140351 | NCBI WGS metagenome assembly FLNV01 (sample SAMEA3878207, study PRJEB12797) | bioreactor metagenome | biome: Moose rumen | place: Sweden | collected 2011-10
TTTTTTTGAGCAACCACTAAGGTAAGCATTATTTGCCTTAATGGAAACAACTTCCTTCACTTTTTTTGAATTTTATTTAGGACACTATTGGAAAAAATCTGCAAATAGACAATGTTCAAGTCAAAAATCTGCAAATAACCGAACAATCTTTAACACTTGAAAATAAGCGATTTATAGCGGTATATTTGCAGATTTTATAATTTTCTTTGCAGTGGGTTCACTTTCCCACGCAAAAGTGGGAGAAGATGTTTTGTAAAGTCTCTTCAGGTGTTATCGCTCCGCCGGTAATAGCACTGAGTTGTTCGATGCAGAGGTTGAGATCTTCTGCAAGGAGATCACCACTTAGGTTGTTTTGGAGTCCGGAAATAACTCTTTTAATATCTTCTTGGGCGTGTAAAAGTGCTTGATAATGTCGTGCGGAAGTAACGATGACATCATTTTGATGGATAACGGGGATGTTTGCTGTCTGAAAGATGTATTCCTCCAAACGATCAATGTTAGTATTATATTTAGCGGAAACCGGAATAATGGGAATATCTTCAACACTGTCTATAACAGTTTGTTCTTTCAGAGAATCGTATAGATCTATTTTGTTCTTTACAATTATTAAAGTGTTTGTTTTTATATGTGACTTAAAAGTGTTGATTTCTATATAATTAGGAATTTCCTCAACGACCCATAGAATAATGTTTGCCTCATGCATCTTTTGATAGGCTCTTTCAATACCTATCTGCTCTATCTCGTCATCGGTAGATCTTAATCCGGCAGTATCGATAAAACGAAAGGTAATACCATTTATCTGAATGCTATCTTCGATGATGTCTCTTGTGGTGCCATGTATAGAAGAAACTATAGCTTTCTCTTCATGAAGAAAACGGTTAAGCAGGGTTGACTTTCCAACATTTGTTTTTCCGACGATGGCTACAGGGATACCTTGTTTTACAGCGTTGCCTGTCTCAAAAGAGTGGGTCAGTTTGGAAATATGTCCATCAATATCTTTGGCTAATTCCAACAATTCAGAACGGTCTGCAAACTCAAGGTCTTCATGATCGGAGAAGTCGAGTTCCAACTCCAGCAACGATGTCATCTTTAGTAATTGTTCCCGAAGAGAAGACAAGTCGGATGAGAAATTACCTCTCAGTTGTGACATCGCCATCTTATGTGTTGCAGCATTCGTCGATGCGATAAGATCGGCAACGGCCTCGGCCTGTGAGAGATCCATCTTACCATTGAGGTAGGCACGCTGGGTGTATTCGCCTGGGTCAGCCATACGGCAACCATGCTGTATGAGAAGTTCCAACACCTTATTCGTAATATAGCGGGAGCCGTGACAGGATATTTCCGCCGCATCCTCGCCCGTATAGGAGTGGGGGGCACGGAAGATGGAAACGAGAACGTCATCAAGAATATCTCCTTCTTTAGTATGGATGATGCCGTGGTGGATCGTGTTAGCTGGTAGATTCTTTATGATATCATGATCCTCTGAGCAAGAAGTGGACGGAGGATATTTTGTGCTGGTTATGTGAAAAATACGAGAAAGAATCTCAAGCGTTTGAGGTCCTGAGATTCTTATTATTTCAAGGGCTCCTCCAGGATTGGTGGCAGGAGCGCAGATGGTGTGGTTGTCAATGATCATATTCTCTCCAACACCAATTTAATCAGGGTGTCAATAGAGTTCTTATATTCTGTATTCATCTTCTGTGCATAACGGTTGGCGATAACCATACAGCAAGTCATCGCATCGTGTCCGAGAAGAGAAGCCATGCCGGCAAGAGCGGAGCTTTCCATCTCGAAATTGCAGATTTTCATTCCGTCATACTCAAAAGATTCCACTTTCTCATTCTGATTTGGATCGGAGATGGGGATACGTATCTGTCGGCCTTGCGGACCGTAGAAACCGCCGCACGAGATGGTGTAGCCGCGTACCATGTCATCGCTGGCGATCCTATCAAGGAGTTCAGGATTGGCAACAGCCACATAAGGAGACCCTTTTTGTGGGTTCCAATTCATGTGTTCCTTGAATGCCTCTTCCAGCTTTAGGTCGCACACCTCATCACGACCGGCATAAAAATTCAATAATCCGTCGAATCCGATACTCTTTACTGATGCAATGAAAGTGCCGACAGGTGTATAAGGCTGCAGTCCACCGCAGGTTCCGATGCGTACCATTGTCAGTGTGCTATGCTCATCTTTCTCGGTTCGAGTCTCATAATCTATGTTTGCGAGAGAATCCAGTTCCGTTATTACGATGTCCAGGTTATCACATCCAATACCATGAGACTGTGCAGTAATACGCTTTCCTTTGTAGTAGCCGGTGATAGTATGAAATTCCCGACTGCTTACCTCACATTCTATTTCATCAAAATGTGCTGCCACGGTATTCACTCTTGCGGGGTCACCGACAAGGATCACTTTATCAGCCAACTGCTCGGGTTTGAGATGCAGATGAAAGCAACTGCCATCGGCGTTGATGATGAGTTCTGACTCAGGAAAATATTTTTTCATAAGAATAAATTATTGGTTAATAGTCATATTTTCAGCATTACGTATCTGCTTTTCCATATCCTTGATCTCCTGTTCAGCTGCTTCAAGAGACTGTTCGAGGGATAAGATAGTTGGGGTGAGACGTGCCCTGACCACCTCACTGCCATCGGTATATTGGTCGCGCAGTTCTTCCAGTCGATCGGTCTCTGCGGTGAACTGTTCTTTCTTCTGTATGAGTGAGAGGAACATCTTCCTGGCGGAAGCGGAGCGGAACTGGTTAATCTGACGATAAGTGACATTATCATTGATAACGAACGTAAAATCATCATCGTCACCTACGTTCTGCAACTGTTCTTTTATCTGAGCGATTCGTTGCAGTCCTTCCTCCTTTACCTGATTGTCTGTCCATGTGTCGCTGATACTCTCGATGGCAGCGAATCTTCTTACTTGTTTCTCATCATATTCCGAGAGGTCATAGTTACGACGGGTCTTGTTGGGGATGAAGGTATAGATACACACCATTCCTTCCGGCTGCCGTCTGTCCGTAACGAACCATCCTATCTGATTCGTCTCATCCTCCAGATACATATAATCATTGGCAGGAGAGTTGAAAGGAAGTCCTATATTCTCAGGCCGGAAATAAGTACTCGACTCCGCATCATAGCGCGTGACATAGATATCATAGCCTCCCAACGTGTTGTTTCCCCCTTTCTGTCCGAAATAAAGAGTGATGCCATCGGACATGAGGAATGGGTAATTCAATGGATAGGTATATGACAGTCCCTCCAGTCTCTTTCCCTTTGTCCAGTTGGTGCCTAACTTATCCATTGTTCCTATCTCTGCGTTTCCACTTGCGTCAGCTACCGAATAGTAGGCTCTGTTCTTAAACTCATTGAGCCACACATAGCTGTCTGAATGCCCAGAGGTACCGAAGAAAGCATCGTAATACATCAGTGAGCCGCATCCCGGGGGTAGGGGAATATAGTTAATAAACTGCTCTTTATCTACCACAATACTATCGACAATCATAATCTGTTGTGTTGACGACAACATATTTTCATACAGCAACTCTTCCGGAGAGGGTTGTTTCTCTTCTACCATCACAACCTTTGGCTTTGCCTTAGCTGCGGTTTTTCTCTTTTGTGCATGACCATAAGTAACACTCATGCAGAGACATATCACTAATATCGCTTTGAATAAATTCATGTCAAATAATCATTTACAAAAACAAAGATACAATTAATTTTTGTAAAATGCAAAAGATTAAGATATTTTAGAGGTTATTATTGTGGAAAACTCAGAACTCAGAATCAGTTCTTCATCACTTTATAGAATACCAACCAAAATAATCTGAATAATTTGTGTGTTCAAATAATTCTTTATACCTTTGCATCGTATTAAATATATTTTTAAACGATAAAGACAATGAAAAAAACTAAATTTCTTAAATCAGCATTTATCATGGTATTGCCAACAATGATGCTGTCTTCGTGTGCGACAATCCTCACAGGTGGTAGCCCAACGGTGACTATCGACGGTGATGTGAAAGAACCAGTTACAATCATCACTGAGAAACAAACTTATGCTAACGTACAGTTGCCATGCAATGTTCAGGTGAACAGACACCATCTCGAGGGTCAGCGTATTCAAGTGCAATCTGAAAACTACAATTTCAAAGATATTATAATGGAGAAGAGCATTAATGGTGCAACTTTCGCAAACATCATTATAGGTGGTATTATCGGATGGGGTGTGGATTTGATTACCAATTGTGTTAGTATTCCACAAAAGAAACATTATTATATAGAGAGTAAGGAAAAAAAACAGGAATAATCAATAAATCCCGAATGGATCTCACTTCCATTCGGGATTCCTATTTATATGAGTATCATCTTTACTCTCCGCTTAACTGCTTGTCCATGGCTGCCGCAGCCCTACGGCCGTCGCCCATGGCAAGAATGACAGTTGCTCCGCCACGAACGATATCACCACCGGCGAAGACTGTCGGGCGTGAGCTGCGCATCTCATCATTCACTGCAATCGTATTCTTGCGACCAAGTTCCAATCCTTTGATCGACTTGGGTACTAATGGGTTAGGACTGACACCCACAGCCACAATGACTTGATCCACATCGAGTGTCACTGTCTGTCCCTCAACGGGAACAGGGGAGCGACGCCCTGAGGCATCCGGTTCACCCAGTTGCATTACCTGTAGTACAGCCTGTTTTACCGCCCCCTTCTCATCAGCGATGTATTCGATGGGGTTATGAAGGGTCAGGAAGTTGATACCTTCCTCTTTCGCATGCTTCACCTCTTCAAGACGTGCCGGCATCTCTGCCTCACTCCTTCGATATACCAAGGTGACGTTAGCTCCCAGTCGTTTGGCGGTACGACAGGAGTCCATCGCCGTGTTGCCACCTCCCACGACCATCACATTAGTGGCAGGGTTGAGAGGAGTATCAGTGGTGGGGTTGGCGGCATCCATCAGGTTCACACGGGTGAGATATTCGTTAGAAGACATGATATTGATAGCGTTCTCCCCCGGGATATTCATGAAGTTGGGCAGTCCTGCTCCGGAACCTACGAAGATGCCCTTGAAGCCTTGTCTCTCAAGATCCTCTATGCTTATCGTCTTACCGATAATCACGTCGGTCTGGAAATGGACACCCATCTTGGCAAGGTTATCGATCTCTACATCCACTATCGCATTGGGGAGACGGAACTCAGGAATGCCATATTTCAGCACACCACCGATCTCGTGGAGAGCCTCGAAGACATACACATCATATCCTTTCTTTACCATATCACCGGCGAATGACAATCCTGAAGGACCGGATCCTACTACTGCGATCTTTATACCCTTGGCTGGAGCAATCTCCGGTAAAGAGATGTTACCGCTCTCACGCTCGAAGTCAGCGGCAAAGCGTTCGAGATATCCGATGGCAACAGCCTGTCCGCCACTCTTCAGATGGATACACTTACTCTCGCACTGTTTCTCCTGTGGACAGACACGTCCGCAGACAGCGGGTAGGGCAGAGGTGTTCTTCAGCACTTTAGCAGCAGCGAGGAACTGTCCGCGCTCGATATTCTTAATAAACGAAGGAATATCGATATTGACAGGACACCCTTCCACACAGGTAGGTCTCGGGCAGTCAAGACATCGCTTTGCCTCAGTGAGCGCCATCTCCTTGGTGAGTCCGGTATTTACTTCTTCGGTACGTGTCGTGGCTCGGTAAACGGGGTCGAGCTCCGGCATGATGACACGTGGGATGGCCATACGCTCTTTCGGCTTCATCGATTTCCGAAGGGTCATACGCCATTCAGCCTTGTTGTCGGTGAGCACCTCGATAGTATCATTTGTAGGATCATCATCCATCACGATATCGTTAGCGAGATCAGCCGCAGAAATCTTCTCTCCTTGATAGATATGCTCCTCGAAATGCTCCAATTCCTCCTGCTCCTCACGTTTGAAAGTACCCATGCGCTTGAACATCTCGTCCCAGTCCACGAGGGCACCGTCAAACTCCGGTCCGTCGATACACACAAACTTTGTCTTTCCGCCTATAGTCAGTCGGCAGGCGCCACACATTCCCGTACCATCCACCATGATTGTGTTCAGGCTCACCTCACAGGGGATATGATGCTTCTGGGCAGTGAGATTAGAGAATTTCATCATGATAGGAGGACCGATGGCAAACACCTTGTCAACATGCTCCTGTTCGATGAATTTCTCAATACCTACGGTGACGACACCTTTCTCTCCGTAGCTGCCGTCATCTGTCATAATGATCACCTCATCGGAGGATTCCCTTACGGCATCCTCAAGGATAATGAGGTCTTTGGAACGCCCTGCCAGCACGGCAAGCACACGGTTGCCGGATGCCTTCAATGCCTGGATGATCGGTAACATAGGGGCAATACCCAGTCCGCCACCGGCACAAACCACTGTGCCGAAGTTATCGATATGGGTGGGGTTTCCCAAGGGACCTACCACATCAGCCACCATGTCCCCCTCATTGAGCATACAGAGTTTCTTGGAGGAGAGGCCCACCTGCTGTACAACCAGCGTGATAGTACCTTTCTCGATGTCAGCACCGGCGATGGTAAGCGGCATACGCTCACCTTTCTTATCAACACGTACGATGACGAAGTTGCCGGCTTTTCGACTCTTGGCGATCAGCGGAGCTTCTATCTCAAAGAGGAATACCTTCTCAGAGAACTGCTCTTTTCTTACTATTTTATTCATAATGTCTGTATATGGGAAACTAATCAATCATCTCAAAACCGGTGTAGGGTACCAGGGCGCGAGGGATACGGATACCCTCATCCGTCTGGTTGTTCTCCAGCAGGGCAGCCATGATACGAGGCAGTGCCAAAGCAGAGCCGTTCAAGGTATGACAGAGCTCCGGTTTCTTCATACCCTCTCCACGATAGCGACATTTCAGTCGATTAGCCTGGTAAGTATCGAAGTTACTGACAGAGGATACCTCGAGCCAGCGCTTCTGTGCCTCAGAGTAAACCTCAAAGTCGTAGCATATTGAAGAGGTGAACGACTGGTCACCGCCACACAACAGGAGAATACGATAGGGGAGTTCCAGTTTCTTCAGCAGACCCTCCACATGTTCCAGCATCTCCTTATGACTCTCCTTGGAGTGTGCCGGTGTGTCAATACGTACGATTTCTATCTTCGAGAACTCATGAAGACGGTTCAGACCGCGCACATCCTTTCCGTATGAGCCTGCCTCTCTGCGGAAACACTCGGTATAGGCACAGTTTTTGAGGGGCAGGTCTTTCTCATCAAGGATTACATCACGATAGATATTCGTGACCGGAACCTCTGCGGTGGGGATCAGATAGAAGTCATCCACCTCACAGTGATACATCTGTCCCTCCTTGTCGGGCAGCTGTCCGGTGCCATATCCGCTGGCGGCGTTGACAACTGTGGGAGGGATTATCTCCGTATATCCTGACATACGTGCCTCATCAAGGAAGAAGTTTATCAATGCACGCTGCAGACGGGCACCCTTACCGATATATACAGGGAAACCGGCACCGGTGATCTTCACACCCAAGTCGAAGTCAATCAAGTTATATTTCTTTGCCAATTCCCAATGTGGCAGCTTTGCCTCTTCCACCACAGGATTGGCATCCCAGTTACCTACCGTGTCAGTGTCGGTGCACTCGCGGAGATTGCTCTTCACCACATGATTGTCCTCCGCCGCTTTTCCCTCCGGCACCTCATCGTATGGAATATTAGGTATCTGGCAGAGCAGGGTCGTCAGCTCCTGCTGTGCCTGGTTCATCTGCTCCTCCAACTGTTTGTTGACCTCTTTCATCTGTGCTACAGATACCTTGACCTTTTCTGCCTCTTCTCTCTGTCCCTGTTTCATCAGACTGCCTATCTGGGCTGCCATCTTCTTGGCGTTGGAAAGGTTGGCGTCTAATTGCTGTTGTGCCTCACGACGCTTACGGTCTACGTCAAGAACATTCTTGATCGCTTCTTCCGGATTCGGAAAATGTTTTTTGTCTAATCCCTTAATAACACGTTCAGTTTCCTCACTGATGAGTTTCAATGTAAGCATAATCTATTTCTTTTGAATTCAAAATCTTGTGGTGCAAAGGTAGTAATAAGCAGGAACAATACAAAATAAATTGAGTTTAATTTTACTAAAAGCAGAAATCCCAAATCTCGTGAGATCTGGGATTCTGTGTTTGTTTGGAATAAGTTGTTTGCTAATTTATGCTTCGGGCTCCGGTATTACAGACACCGTGCTCTTGTTCTTACGACCCTTCTTAAAGTTAACCGTGCCGTCAACAAGTGCATACAGGGTATCATCCTTGCCAATACCTACATTATTACCCGGATTGTGGTGAGTGCCACGCTGACGAACGATGATATTACCAGCGGAAACTTTCTGACCACCCCAAATCTTAACGCCGAGACGCTGTGAAGCACTCTCGCGTCCGTTCTTAGAACTACCAACACCTTTTTTATGAGCCATTTCTAAGTCCTCCAATTAAACGATTAATGATTTGATCTCAACTTGCGTGTACTGCTGGCGATGACCGTTCTTCTTACGATAGTCCTTGCGGCGCTTCATCTTGAAAACAATCACCTTGTCACCTTTAACAAGCGGATTAATAACTTCACACACTACTTTCGCACCTTCTACGGTGGGTGCGCCTACCGTTACGGCTCCCTCATTATCTACAAGGAGCACTTTGTCGAACTCTACGTTCTGACCTTCCTCAGCATCTCTCAGGTGATTGATAAACAGTTTCTGTCCCTCTTTAACCTTAAACTGCTGACCGTTGATTTCTACAATTGCGTACATTATATTTATTATAACGGTTTCTTCGCAAGGCGGACAGGCTTCCTGCCGTCACTTATTCGAGCCTCCACGAACTAAATAATTATCAAGAATAGTCCTTTCGGACAAATTTGGCTGCAAAGTTAATACTTTTTTCTTATCGGACAAAATTTTTTGAGTTTATTTTCGAGGTAGATTTAAAATATAACCTTATTAAATTATTAAAGACAGATAGTCTGTGAGTATATTTTTGGACGATATTTTCATAATGAATAGATTTTGCATAAATAGTTACAGGAAAAGAAATATTATAAAAATATCGACAAAATAAATAATTATACTGACTAATTTCACATTTTCTACCTATGTATCATTCTATTTTTTGAAGTTTTTGTAAAAAAACTACCTTTAAATTATGATGTTTAAAAAAAAAGCTATATATTTGCATTGAAATCTGGACAAACCAATATTTAACCATGACAAAGTATAACATAACCGAGAAGAAAGAAAAAGAAGCTGCTTACCGTAGTCTGGTCAGCCCGAAACTAATGGACGAATTAAAGGAGAAGATACTTGATGTTATTCTCATTCAAAAGAAATATAAGGATAAGAATTACTCAGCCAAGCATTTGGCAGAGGACTTAGGGACAAATACGAGGTATATCTCAGCAATTGTGAACGTGAGGTTTCACTGCAACTACACCTCCTTCGTAAACAAATTCCGTATCGAGGAAGCCATGGCGCTTCTGGTGGACCGGCGATACCTCAACCTGAATATGGAAGATATCAGCGATATGGTAGGCTTCGCTAACCGTCAGTCCTTCTATGCCTCTTTCTATAAAATCACGGGGATGACCCCTCGGCAATATAAGTTACAACAGCTCTCGCAGCATCCGTCCAAGCCAGAGATAGGGACAGAGAAGAAACGTGGGCGAAAACCGAAACAATAATATGAATCATTCAGACTCATTCCACTATACTGATGAGCGTTTTGCGGATATTCAGATGTTAAGATATCATCTGAACGGTTTTGAACAATTGAGTCTGAGACAGAAGATATTCATTTATTGCCTTGCACAAGCTACTCTTTACGGGAGAGATATCACATTCGATCAATTCGGAAAATACAACCTTAAGATCAGGAGGATGCTTGAGGTTGTATATCTTTATTATAAAGGAGACCGCGAATGTGACTTTTTTAAGAAGCTGGTGGAATATCTCAAGCGGATCTGGTTCTCCAATGGTATCTATCATCATTACGGAAATGAGAAGATCCTTCCTGCCTTCTCAGCTGATTATCTTAAAAAAGTATTACAAGAGATACCTGCAGATGAACTGCCTTTGGACGGTGACTCACTGGATGATTTCTGTGAAAAGCTCTTTCCTGTCATTTTCTCCACGGAGATATTGCCAAAGAAGGTGGAAACCCGCGAGGGTGTTGATGTCGTGACTTCATCGGCATGTAACTACTACGAGGGTGTTACACAGCAGGATGTGGAGAATTTCTATGCGGCAATGAAAGACGCTGATGACAAGGAACCTCCTTCTTATGGACTGAACAGTACACTGGTGAAAGAAGAGGGTGTCATCAAAGAGATCGTTTGGAGTGCCGACGGAAAGTACGGTAAAGCTATCAGGCAGATTATAAAGTGGTTGGAGAAGTCTGTGGAATATGCGGAGAACGAAGCCCAGAAGCAATATATCCGATCGCTGATAAACTATTATCAAACAGGTGATTTGAGACTTTTCAACAGATACTGTATTGAATGGGTAGGGGAGCACCGGTCTGCCATCGATTTTGTAAACGGCTTCATTGAGGTGTATAGTGATCCTTTAGGACTGAAAGGTTCCTGGGAGGGTATTGTGGAATACCGTGATGAGGAAGCTACCAAGAGAACGCGAACGATCAGTGACCATGCACAGTGGTTTGAGGATCACTCACCAGTGGATTCCCGTTTTCGCAAACCGCATGTTAAGGGGGTTACGGCCAACGTCATCAACGCTGCCATGCTCGGAGGGGATGAATATCCCTCCACGGCTATTGGCATCAATCTTCCCAACGCCGACTGGATTCGTGCGGAGTATGGTTCAAAAAGTATCACCATCGGCAATCTGATAAACGCCTACAACAAAGCCTCTCACGGTAGTGGTTTCAGGGAGGCATTTATTGAAGATACGGAGACTCTGTCGCTTATAGAGGAATATGGTGATAGATGCGATAATCTCCATACCGACCTACATGAATGTCTCGGTCATGGTAGCGGACAGCTGTTGCCCGATACCGATCCAGATGCATTGAAGTCTTACGGAAGTACCATCGAAGAGGCGCGTGCTGATCTCTTCGCCCTCTATTATATCGCCGATGAGAAACTGGTGGAGTTAGAGTTACTTCCCAATGCAAAAGCCTATCAGTCTGAGTATTACACGTATATATTAAATGGTTTGATGACTCAGTTGGTGCGCATCAGACCAGGTGCCCGGCTGGAGGAGGCTCACATGCGCAACCGCGCACTCATCTCCCGCTGGTGTTACGAGAAAGGAAAGGGTGAACATGTGATAGAGATCTACAAAAACCATGACGCTCATTACCTGCGGATTAATGATTACGAGGCGTTACGTCAACTTTTCGCCCAGCTGCTGGCGGAAATACAACGTATCAAGAGTGAGGGTGATTTTCCTGCTGCCCAACGTTTGGTGGAAGACTATGCCGTAAACATCGATCCCGATCTGCATCAGGAAATTCTGGATAGATATGAAAGACTTCATTTGGCACCTTATAAAGGATTTATCAATCCCGTACTCTCTCCGGTCTATGACAATGACGGTCAGATAAAGGATATCACGGTTGACTATACTGAACCGTATGACCATCAGATGTTGCGTTACAGTCGTGATTATGGCACATTAATATCATCATCTTATGGATGTTGACAAGACCCTCAAGGAAATCAAGAAATCCTTCTTCCTCCGTATGAACGGAGAAACAGCCCGCTCCATGCGTGAGAAAGGGGTCTCCTATCATATCAACTGGGGAATCAGTCTGCCGGACTTGAGACAGATGGCTGAGAGATATCCCAAGGACTTCAATCTGGCTGTCGCCCTGTGGAAAGAGGAGATCCGTGAGTGTAAGATCCTTGCGCTGATGCTGATGCCACCGGAAGAGATGCTTCCAGAGCTGGTCGATATCTGGATGGAGCAGACTCACACCCAGGAGTTGGCTGAGTTGTCTGCCTTTTATCTCTATCAGTACCTCGACTATGCCTCCGTCATCGCCTTCGAATGGATCGCCACGACGAACGAGATGAAACAGATTTGCGGCTATAATATCCTCTCCCGACTATTTACGAAGGGTCATGAACCCGATGAGCGAGGAATCCAGGAGTTGTTGGATCAGATTATCGTTGTGCTGAAAGATGATGACAATACAGCCGTAAAACGTTCTGCCTATGCTTGTTTGCAACGTTTTTCGCAGTTGGATAAGTCATTCGAAATGATAGTACGCCAAGTCATGCGCATAAATAATTTAGATTTTTTATAAAGAAAGATATCCTTTTAATGTATAAAAATAGTATCTTTGCACGGATTTTTGGATTGCAATGAAGGAAACTGTAAATTCATCCGTAAGGACTATTTTGACAAACTATCTCGAACAGAGTAATCACCGTAAGACACCCGAACGCTTCGCGGTGCTCGATACAGTGTATCAGTTTGACCACAGTTTCTCAATACAAGAACTGAGCGACCGCCTCGAAAAAGCAAAGTTTCATGTCAGTCGAGCCACTATCTATAATACGCTGAAGCTGCTCCTTAAGCTACGTTTGGTGGTATGCCACCGTCTGGAGGATGGCACGAAGTATGAGGCCTCTTACGGCACTGACAACCATTGTCACCAGATATGTACCGTCTGTGGAAAGGTGACGGAAATATCGGTGCCTAATATCGTACGGGAGGTGAACGAGACGCATCTGCGACGTTTCAGGAAAGATGGGTTCTCCTTATATATCTACGGGATTTGCAGTGCCTGTCAGGCAAAGATAACCCGTAAGCGTAACAGGAATGTTGGAAATATAAAATAATAAAAAAATGACAAAAGGTAAAGTTGATGTCCTTTTAGGATTACAATGGGGTGATGAGGGAAAAGGCAAGGTGGTTGATGTATTGACACCACTTTATGATGTCATTGCCAGGTTCCAAGGTGGTCCCAATGCTGGTCATACCCTTGAATTCAAAGGGGAGAAATATGTTCTCCGTAGTATTCCTTCCGGAATATTTCAAGGAGGAAAGATAAATATCATAGGTAATGGCGTGGTCTTGGCTCCTGACCTCTTCATGGCAGAAGCCAGGGATCTCGAGAAAAGTGGTCACAATCTGCATGCCAATCTGCATATCTCCCGTAAGGCTCATCTGATTCTCCCTACCCACCGACTGCTGGATGCCGCCTATGAGGCTGCCAAAGGAAAAGGGAAAGTCGGGACCACAGGCAAAGGAATCGGTCCCACCTATACGGATAAGATTTCCCGAACCGGTCTTCGTGTAGGAGATATCTTCGACCATTTTGAAGAGAAGTACGCCGTATGCAAGGCTCGTCATGAGGCGACGCTGCGATCTCTCAACTATACAGACTATGATCTTACAGAGGTCGAGAAGACCTGGATGGAAGGTATCGAATACCTGAAAGAGTTTAAGATCGTTGATTCCGAACATGAGATCAACAACCTCTTGCGTAAGGGCGAAAGCATCCTTTGCGAGGGTGCGCAGGGGACGATGCTGGATATCGATTTCGGCAGTTACCCCTTTGTGACGTCTTCCAATACGATATGTGCAGGGGCATGCACAGGATTAGGGGTGGCTCCCAACAAGATCGGTGATGTTTACGGCATCATGAAAGCTTACTGTACGCGTGTGGGTGCCGGTCCATTCCCCACAGAGCTGTTTGATGAGACAGGAGCCAAGATCCGTGATTTAGGTTATGAATACGGTGCGGTAACCGGTCGTGAACGTCGTTGCGGATGGGTGGATCTCGTGGCACTCCGTTATGCCATTATGATCAATGGTGTTACGAAACTCATACTTATGAAGAGTGACGTGCTGGACGCCTTTGATACCATCAAGGCTTGTGTGGCATATAAGATAAATGGTGAGATCACCCGTGATTTCCCCTTCAACGTGGAAAAAGGCGTTGAACCCGTTTACGAGGAACTGCCTGGATGGAAGACACCCATGAGCGGATTAACCTCAGAGGAGATGTTGCCGCAGGCTTTCAAAGATTATATCCTCTTCTTGGAAAAACAATTGGAGACACCTATTTATATTATCAGTGTCGGACCAGACCGTGAACAGACGATTATCAGAAAATAAAGAATAGAAATAATGGCTAATAAACCCAATATTCCCAAAGGAACACGCGACTTCTCCCCCTTGGAGATGTCAAAGCGTAACTATATCTTCAACACCATCAAGGAGGTGTATGCCCTCTATGGCTTTCAACAGATTGAGACACCAGCTATGGAAAGTCTGCAGACCTTGATGGGAAAATATGGTGAGGAAGGTGACAAACTGTTGTTCAAAGTGCTTAACAGCGGTGACTTCCTGAGCAAGGTTACCGATGAGGAACTGCAAGAACGTAATGCTCTTCATTTGGCAGCCCGTCTGTGTGAGAAAGGACTCCGTTATGATCTTACCGTGCCTTTCGCCCGTTATGTGGTGATGCATCGTGAGGAGTTACAGTTGCCTTTCAAGCGATATCAGATACAACCCGTATGGCGTGCTGACCGTCCTCAAAAGGGACGTTACCGTGAGTTCTACCAGTGTGATGCCGATGTGGTTGGCTCTGACTCTCTTTTGAATGAGGTGGAACTGATGCAGATCATCGATACGGTATTCACTCGTTTTGGCGTACGGGTACAGATAAGAATCAATAACCGTAAGATTCTCACCGGCATCGCTGAGGTTATCGGTGAGGCAGACAAGATTGTGGATATCACGGTAGCCATCGATAAACTGGATAAGATCGGATTGGAAGCTGTCAATGCAGAACTGGCTGCCGACGGCATCAGTCAGGAGGCTATCGGAAAGTTACAGCCCATCATCTCATTGTGTGGGTCTAATGAAGAGAAACTCAATACCATAGCAGAGGTGCTGGCATCTTCCGAGATTGGCATGAAAGGTGTGGAAGAGACACGCTTTATCCTGGATACGTTAAAAACTGCTCATCTCAACAATGAGATGTTATTGGATCTCACCTTGGCACGTGGCCTGAACTATTACACAGGGGCTATCTTTGAGGTGAAAGCTCTGGATGTGCAGATTGGAAGTATCACGGGGGGTGGACGCTATGATAACCTTACTGGTATCTTTGGCATGCCCGGCCTCAGTGGGGTGGGAATCTCCTTTGGTGCCGACCGTATCTTTGACGTGCTCAACACCCTCAATCTTTATCCTAAGGAGGCTGTGCATGGCACCCAGCTGCTATTCATCAACTTCGGTGAACGAGAGACATGCTACTGTCTGCCGATAGCTGCCGACATGCGTAAGGAAGGTATTCGCACGGAAGTCTATCCGGATAAGTCGAAGATGAAGAAACAGATGAGTTACGCCAATGCGATGAATATCCCCTTTGTAGCACTTGCTGGTGACAACGAGATACAGCAAGGTAAGATAACACTGAAGAATATGACTACTGGTGAGCAGTCGCTTGTATCTCCCCAAGAAATGATAAGGGTCATCAAAGAAGCGCTATGAGAAAGATATGTAACATCCTGCTGATTGTCGGTGTCATGAGTCTCCTCAGTGCCTTCACACAAGATCATCCTGTGACCGTCTTTATGATCGGAGACAGTACGATGGCCAATAAAGATACCACGAATGGAAAACAGGAACGCGGGTGGGGTATGATGTTACAACCCTTCTTCAATGCTCCTTACGTGATAGACAATCATGCCGTCAACGGCAGAAGCAGTAAGAGCTTTATCGATGAGGGACGTTGGCAAGTAGTCTTAGACAAGATGAGACCGGGTGATTATGTCATCATCCAATTCGGACATAATGATGAGAAACCAGCCGTAGAGCGTCACACCGATCCGGGATCTACCTTCGATGATAACCTGCGGCGATTCGTGCGTGAGGCTCGTGAGAAAGGAGGTATTCCTATTCTGTGCAACTGTGTGGTACGAAGGAACTTTCTCCGTCGGGTGGATGCGTCTGTTGAGGATGAGTCCTTGCGTGATGTAAAATACTCCGATGAGGAGGTGAACAGCGACACTTTGATAGATACTCATGGTGCTTACCGCCTTGTTCCTCGTTATGTGGCAGAGGAGATGGATGTGCCCTTTATTGATGCGAATAGGATTACTCATGATCTGGAACAAGGTCTCGGCATCGTAAAATCACGGAAGTTGCATATGTGGTTTAAGCCGGGTGAGACACCATCTATTCCGGATGGCAGGAAGGACAATACGCATTATAATGTTCAGGGAGCCACCATGGTAGCCTCTCTCTTGGCTGAGGACATGTATCACACCATACCTGCTTTACGTCCCCACATCAACAAGAAGATGATCAGGAAAGCAAAGAATAATTTCAAGAAATATATCAAAAAATCGAGATAATCTTTGTGTTATTGAATTTTTTCGTTATATTTGCAAATGAAGATTACGAATATTAATTAATACAGAATCATTATGAATAAGAAGTTTGTTTGTACCGTATGTGGATATATCCACGAAGGACCGGAGCCACCGGAAAGGTGCCCGATTTGTAAAGTTCCCGCCAGTAAGTTCAAGGAATTGGTAGAGAATGATGACGAGTCATTCGCTACTGTCCACACCTTAGGTGCTGCCCGTGATGAGGGTGCCGATGAAGAGATGATCAAAGACCTGAAGTCTCATTTTGAGGGCGAATGCGGTGAGGTAGGTATGTATCTTGCCATGAGTCGTCAGGCTGATCGTGAGGGTTATCCGGAGATTGCAGAAGCTTTCAAGCGCTATGCTTTCGAGGAGGCAGAACATGCCAGCAAGTTTGCAGAACTCTTGGGAGATGTGCTGAAGGACACCAAGTATAATCTTGAGGCTCGTATAGCTGCAGAACGTGGTGCTTGCGAGGACAAATTCCGTATTGCCCGCAACGCCAAGGCTGCCGGTATGGACGCTACACACGATACCGTTCATGAGATGGCAAAAGACGAAGCCCGTCACTGTGCCGGTTTCATGGGGCTCTACAAGCGTTACTTTAAATAGTCTTGGGTTCGGATTTTCATCTTAACACTTGAAAATAATACGTTGCGGGGGATTTTATCTCCCGCAACGTTGTCTATAGGCCGATCTGTAAGTGTAAGAACTATCCTTTGTGTTTCCACCATCTGGACAACCATGAACTATTCTTTTCCTTATTTTTCTTGAATCGGACATAGGCACGGTCATCAAAACTGTTATTGCCTTTCATCACTCCTTTGGTGGCGAGGTAACGGTCAATGCAAAGGGGATCGGTATCCAAAAGTTCTTTTAATGCTTGCTCACTCTCCCGAAGGGTGGATTTTAAAAAAGGATATCCGTCGGAGGCCAGCACTACCTCATTACATCCTTGACAGGGTATCATCCGTACACCACCCATATAGACGGGTGTACCGTCAAAGACAGCATACGTCTTGTTCTGTTGTTGACAACCCACAATCAAATCCTGCAATATGAATTGTCTCCCTTCGTCATTCTCCTGGAAATCAGCTGTTTTCTTACCGTGTGTCAGCGCTTCTTTAATATAGCGACTTCTCTTGACAGCCATTTCCCGCTCTGACGGTTTGGGATTATCATACAGGGTGCCATCTACGATGCACTGACAATCACCGATCATCCATATCTCTTGATGAAACATACTGAAGACCACACAACTGGCTGTCAGTCGCTGCTCGGCATGATTCTCCATCAACTGATAATCCATTCCTTTGTAATCATAGAACTCCTGCAGCCCTTCGGTGATGGATCGGCAGAATCCCTTGCAGTTGATTTGCGACGGCATGCTCATGATCATGTCATGAATAAGTTCCATCGCCAACCGTCCATTGCTTTTCTCAGTGGAGAAGGGTACGGAGGATTTGCTCGTACTGCCGTCAATCACAGCAACGAAATTGTCATTTATGATAATTTCGTCCTCGCATGTCTCTTGACTTCTTTTGCCGATAATTTGACTTTCTATGATTCTCATACAACTTATTGATAAGTTCGGGTTTACCGATTCGTCTCAGTTCTCGCTCAATGTTCCTACGCTCCTCGGGCTTATACCAGAAGAAGAACATCCTTTGCGCCAGCTTCTCCCCAGGTGTCCTGGCGGAGAATACGGGTTGCAGGGTATAGGGGTCATATCCTGTGTACCAGGTCTCTGTGGATACTGTCATCGGAGTAGGGGTGAAGTCTTGCACCTGCTCAAGATGAAAGTCCAGCCTTTTGGTAATCACAGCCAGCTCTGCCATGTCCTCTTCCTCACATCCAGGATGGGAACTGATGAAATACGGTATGATCTGCTGCCTCAACTGCTCCTGTTGGTTGATACGGTCGAAAATCTTCTTGAATTGTTCAAATAGTTGGAAGGAAGGTTTTCTCATGAGCATCAGCACTTTGTCGGAGGTGTGTTCAGGAGCCACTTTAAGTCGTCCGCTCACATGTTTAGAGATTAGTTCACGGGTATATTCCCTTGCGGCGGCATTACAATGTTCATCATCAGTTCGATGTAACAACAGATCATATCGTATGCCGCTTCCGATAAAGCTCTTCTTAACCTCCGGTATGGCATCGACGGCATGGTAGATGTCAAGGAGAGGTGTATGGTCGGTATTCAGATTCGGACAAATGGCAGGATGAATGCACGAAGGACGTTTACACCGCTCACAGGCTTTCAGGTTCTTGCCGTGCATACCATACATATTAGCGGATGGTCCTCCGAGGTCTGACAGATAACCTTTGAAGTCAGGTAGTCGCACTACCTCTCTCACCTCTTTTAATATGCTCTCCTTACTTCTGCAGGTGATAAATTTCCCCTGATGGGCAGAGATCGTACAGAAGGAGCATCCTCCAAAGCATCCCCTGTGAATATTCACAGAGTGTTTGATCATCTCGTATGCCGGTATGCGTTTGTTCTTATACTTAGGATGTGGCAAACGAGTATAAGGAAGGTCGAATGAGGCATCGAGCTCTTCAGTCGTCATAGGAGGGTAGGGGGGATTGACCACCGCATAGACTCCGTCAACAGCCTGTAGCAACCGTTGTGAATGGATCTTATTCGACTCTTCCTCGATATGCCGGAAATTTTCTGCCTCAGCTTTCTTGTCTTTCAGACATTCCTCGTGTGAGTGTAAGACGATGTCATCATTCGTAATACCCCCGGGAATATCTTCTTTCTTTGAGAGATAGACGGTCTGAGGAAGGTCACGTATCTCACGGATGGACTTCCCCCCGGACAGCTCCTCCGCTATTCTTACGATGGTCTTCTCACCCATACCATAACTGATGATGTCCGCCTTAGAATCACAGAGTATGCATTTCATCAGTCTGTCTTTCCAATAGTCGTAGTGGGTGAGTCTTCTCAGGGAAGCCTCTATGCCGCCAAGTACGATGGGTACTTCCGGAAACAACTGACGTAGTATCCTGCTATAAACGATGGTGGGGTACTCCGGCCGACAGTCATGTCTGCCATCTGGGCTATAGGCATCTTCGGAGCGGAGTCTGCGATTGGCCGTATATTTGTTAACCATCGAGTCCATACAACCCGGTGATATGCCGAAGAAGAGTCGTGGCTTACCGAGTTTCCTGAAATCTCTGTAATCACCGTGCCAGTCAGGTTGTGGAACGATAGCCACACGATAACCATGAGCCTCTAAGACCCTGCCTATGACAGCCACGCCGAAAGAGGGGTGATCCACATAAGCATCACCCGAAAACAGAATGACATCCAGCTCATCCCAACCCCGTAATTCCGTCTCCTTCTTCGTCGTAGGCAAGAAGTCCGACAGTCTGTACATACACATCTATTCTGTCTCTACCTCCTTGTTGTCTTTCTCCAGCCATTCCACATAGAGCAGCACGAGGTTGTGCAGGCCGAAAGCTTTCATATTCGTATGGTAGATCACATCCAGCAGGAGATCCATCAGGTCTTTGTCCACCTCTTTCTGTGACTCCAAGACAGAGCGGCTGTTGAGTTTCAGTTTCTCCAATACCGACTCATCAATGATGCCATTACTGTCGATAAGGTTCTTGAGCAACATATAACGCTTAATGGTCTTAAGATGTTTTTCGCTCACCTCAATACTTCGGGTACCGGAAGCATTTGCTTGTACTTTGTATGTCATTGCAACAACTATTTATTATATGCTGGCAAAGATACGAATTAATTTACGAAAAAACATTGTCTGTAAAGAGAAAAACATTATCTTTGTGGAAAATAACTTTTTAATTATGAAAAGAACACTCATGATGATATTGTCAGCTGTCACCGTTATCTCAGCAACGGCACAGGTGCAGCTACAGTCGAAAAACATCGACAAGGTAGTGAAACAGATGACGCTTGAGGAGAAAGCTTCCCTCTTGGTAGGCTTCAAATTCGGAGCCTCTTATACAGGACTCCCTACCAACAGTGCCTCCCAAGGAAAGGCCATCGTACCCGGCGCCGCAGGGTTTACGGCTAAGATTGACCGTTTCGGCATACCCCATACGGTATTGTCGGATGGTCCTGCCGGTCTTCGTATCAGTTCGAAGCGGGAAGATGACTCACCATCAGCATGAAGGATATTGACCGTAACGTGCGTCGTATCTTGGAATATATCGTCAAAACTCCTCATTTCCGGAAATATCATTTCACCAACAGCCCCGACCTTCAAGCGCATGCTGCTGTAGCGCACAAGGCTGCTCCTGAGGGAATGGTGTTACTGAAGAATAACGGTGTGTTGCCGATAAAAGAAGTGAGAGACACTTTGCCGCGAGTGGCTCTCTTTGGCGTTTCCTCTTACCGTTTCTTCGCCGGTGGCAGTGGCTCCGGTGATGTCAACAAGCCATACGTGGTAGATCTCAAGGAAGGACTTGCCAATGCCGGTTTTAAGTTGGACGCTATTCTCTCTGGCGTTTATGAGAAATACAAGGATTACGGTTTACAGGAACTGTAGGCTGAGATGGGGCGTTACGCAGGAGGATGGTCTCATCCACGTCCAAGGATGAGAGAAGCTCAGTTGGGTTCGAATGTTTATAAATTTGCCGTCGAAAGAAACGATGTCGCCATCGTAACCATCGGTCGTAGCAGCGGTGAGGGAGAAGACCGTAAGTTCTCTGATTTCGATATTAATCCTGATGACACTAGTGTCTCTTAATTTATGTTAATCGAATTCGAAGTCAAAATAGAGTTTCCCATCATCGGGATTATCTGCCTCCTTAAGAGGGAGGAGGAGCCCTTGGATGCTGTCCGTGGTGAGTACAGACTTGCCAAGGATACGCATGACCTCGAACACAGGTCTGCCAATCTTGAGGTCGTGTTCAATAATGGCAATGAGACAGTAGGTGATGATGGCGACATGAATCTGAATTCGGACAGCATTTTCAGACTCTCCCCAAAACCTTTTGACACTGAGATGTTGCTTGATTCATTTGAAAACAGCTCAACCTGCCACCTATATTTATAGAGCAAGGCTATTTCCCTGGCTTTGAGCAAGAAGTTGTTCGTGTAGTAGACAAAGCTGCGGTGAAGCTCTGGAGCATAGTACACAATCCTTCTGATGACGCCTGGATACTTCTCCTTGTTCTCCTTCTTGGTAAAGCGTATGCTCTGGTCTTTGAGAACATTGTCAGTTCCGTCAAGCATACTCTCCCCGTCAACAATCTCGAATGCCGGTTTGCCCCTCTCCCTAATGATGAAGAAGGCCCCGGATGCGTTGATGCGATAGAGTCTGGCGAGGTCAAAGTAGCCTCTGTCAAAGACATAGCACGCCAAAGCCTCGTATGTAAACAAATCCATCGAGTTGACATCGTGAACCTTTGCATTGGTAATCCTGTAGAATACGGGGATTTCCGTAGCGATGTCAATCTGTGTGTGAATCCTGATGCCAGACTTGGTACTCCTGAGCTCCGCCCATCTGAATACGGACATGCAGAGATCGATGGTGGTGGAGTCGATAGCATAGAACCTGCCATGCAGTTCAAACTCCTTGGTAATTCGCTTGGACTGGGCGATGCCCACCATGTAAAAGGCGAACTCTTCAAAGATTCGGTGGTCTCAGAGAGTGTTGGCCTTCGAAAGCATCTGCCTGTTGATCGGGTTACGGCCAAAGCCGAGGAAGATAGACTTCTTTGCATGGGCAATAGTGATATCTGTAAGTTCCCTGAGAGTTGCACAGCCCGTGAGCTGCCCAAACATGAGAACCAGCAGGTGATTCCAGTGGGACATGGCCCATCCTTTGGTTCTGTCCTCGTACTTGGCGACAAAGCGCCTGAACTGCCTCTGAGGGAGGAACTGGGTAATTTGCGTGAAAACGTATGCTCCAATGTACATCTGTGCTCCGATTTTGAATCGGATGCAAAGGTACGCATTTCAAGGTTCGGACAAGGTGTCGTCCTACGAAAGTGCGGTGTATAAAGGGCATTCATAATCAATTTAAACAATTTTAAGAGACACTAGTGTGCATTCACTTACAAAATGTCGGTTTTCGGTGGATTTTTCGTAATTTTGTGGCGAATTTCTTATAATCAGGATTAATATGAAGAAGATTTTAAAGAGTATATAGCATGCCTTTGTTATTGATTCTTCGACCGATAGAAAGGCTACGGGTAGGCGAGCCAAGCTCGGGAATGGGGTTTGGCATAGTGGTGGCGGAGCTGAAACGGGTGGCTTCGCTCGGCCAGTTTATGATGGTAGAAGGAACCGTCAGGAGCCAGCAGGTGGCAGGCGGGCAGGAGGATCTGCACCTGTTGGCTGAGCTTTGCGAAGAGTTGCGTCCCGACAGTCTCTATGCCCGCTATGCCAACAAGAAAGTGTTCCGGCATGAGAAAGACTTCTGGGTCACGAAGGAAAAGATGGTCAGGACGCACGTGAAGCAGATGGCCGACAGGCGTATCATCAAGGCTGTCGGGCTGGCCGACAAACTGGACATCCCTATTATCTATGCCAAGGACCAGAAAGCACCGCTGCACATATCGGAGCGCTTGACGCTGGATAGTAGCAGCGAGGTGACTCCTGTGATGAACTTCCGCCGCCATGAGGAGGGAACGACCTATCGCCTGCAACTGCGTATAGGCGAAAGACTGGTGGAGCGGCCGTCAGAACACCAGCTTATCGTGCTGACCCACACTCCGGGGATGTTCGTGTTTGACAATCGCATCTACGCACTGTGCGAAGGATTCAGCGGACAGTTGTTATTGCCCTTTGCCGGAAAGGCTGCGATTGAGCGAGAGCAGAGCCAAACTTGTTTGAACTCTGCCGAGCGTGAGCAGGCTCGACCGAAGGTCAAGGGGCAGGTGGAGATTCCCCGGAAGATGGAGAAAGACTACTTCCACCGTTTCATCCTGAAACACGTGGCACGGGCGGAGATCAATGCCGAGGGATTCGACATCACCGACATAAGTCTGCAGCCGCAAGCCCGCCTGACGGCAGAGACCTCCATCGACGGTAGTCATATCCTGTCGCTGAGATTCAGATACGGCAGTCTGGAGTATGCTGCTGACAACAAGGCGGGTGGACGGGTGACACTGACGGAGGCAGATGACAGTTTCCGGTTTGTACGCCAGTTGCGCGACAAGGCTGAGGAGCAACGGCTGAAGGAGGTGCTAAGAGTGATGACAGGCGGCGGAGCCGTCATCCGATTCCCGTCGGTCAGTGAGCAAATCGACTGGCTGCGCAAATATGCCCCAAGGCTGAAGGCAGAGGGCTTCGACGTGGTGCAACCCTCAGACCACGTCTATTACATCGGCCCGCTGAGCGTGGAGCAGAGCGACACCTGGCAGGGCGACTGGCTGCAGACAGACGTGACGGTAGTAATTGAACGGCCAAACGACCAGACGACCAGTTCCCCCAACGACCCAATACGCATCCCCTTCCGTGACCTTCGCGATACGATTCTCAAAGGCGAGCAGGAGTATATGCTGCCAACAGGTGAACGGCTGCTGATTCCCCACGAATGGCTGAAACGCTACGCAGACCTGATGCTGATAGGACTGCCGAAAGGACAGGGCTTTCAGCGGCACAGGAGCCAGATTCTTTCTAGTGAAGAGTGTAGAGTGAAGAGTGTAGAGTTTGCTACCGCAGTTCCTTCAGGGTCAAACGAAGGTAAAGGTATAGCGGCAGCAAACTCTACACTCTCAACTCTCCGCTCGGCCCAACGGGACGCTTGCCCAAGCAAGAACTCTACACTAAAATCCACGCTCCGACCCTATCAGCAGACTGGTTTCCTGTGGCTGTGGCAGAACTTGGTGGCACAGACGGGTTGCTGTCTGTCTGATGAGATGGGACTCGGTAAGACCCTCCAGACCATCGCCCTGCTGTTGAAATACAAGGAGGCGACGAAGGTGGCGGAGCCGGTTAGCAAGCCGCTTTCGGGCATGCTTTTCTCTGACGAGGAGATGCGAGGGGAGCCAACGGCCTGCGGTCAGAGGGAAAGGCTGCATCTTCCCTATCGCACCTCACTTGTCGTTGCCCCGGCATCGGTGGTCCATAACTGGCGTAACGAACTGAGTCGCTTTGCACCCTCGCTGTCGGTGATGACCTATACAGGCGATACCTCCAAGCGGAAGGACAAGCGGATGGCGCTGATGCGATGGGACGTGGTGCTGACCACCTACCGCACGCTGCTCAACGACATCGACCTGCTCTCGCAGAACGAGTTCGGCATCGTGGTGTTCGACGAGAGTCAGGCCTTCAAGACGGCTACGTCGCAGATTCACCAAGCCGTCACCCGCCTGCAGGCTCTTCACCGGATGGCACTCAGCGGAACGCCTGTTGAAAACAACCTGCAGGAGTTGTGGAGCTTGATGAACGTGCTGAATCCGCATCTGCTGGGCGATGCACGGTCGTTTCAAGACACCTTCGTCAATCCTATTGCCGTGCAGATGGAAGACAGCCGCAAAGACCTGCTGCGCCGTCTGATAGCCCCCTACTTCCTGAAGCGTACCAAGGAGGAAGTGCTCAGCGACCTGCCTGAGCGGCAGGACAAGGTGGTGGTCTGCGCGATGACTGATGAACAGACAAGCCGATATACCGAGGAACTGTCGAAGGCCCGCAACGAGTGGCTCGACCCGACGGCCAGCAGCCAGGGCCGCCAGATTCACATCCTGACAGCCCTGCAACGTCTGCGTCAGATAGCCAATGGTGAGGGGAAGATGGGCGTGGTGTTCGACTATTTAGAGAACCTGCGGCAGACACAGCACAAGGTGCTTATCTTCAGCGAGTACGTCACGCTGCTGGAACAAGTGGGTAGCGAGATGACGAGCCGGGGCTGGAATTACGCCCTGCTGACGGGACAGACGCAGAATCGGGAACAGGTGATAGCGCACTTTATGAATTCTATCGACTGCCAGTTCTTCCTTATCTCGCTGAAAGCCGGAGGCGTGGGGCTGAACCTGACAGCTGCCGACTATGTGTTCCTGCTCGACCCGTGGTGGAACCGTGCCGCAGAAGAACAGGCCATCGCCCGTGCCCACCGCATCGGCCAGCAACGCTCAGTATTCGTCTATCGTTTCGTCTCTGCCGGAACGCTCGAAGAGCAGATTCTCACCCTGCAAGACCGCAAGCAGTCGCTGATAGACAGCGTCATGCCGTTTATTCTTTAGTTCCCTTGGTGTCTTTTATGGGATAGCATCTATCAGGTTATTACGAGTTGCTGTTACGTCCATGTTCAATAGTTGGCTTTTGAAGATATCCATGAGTATATCAACCGTAGCAGGTTGTCTTTGGCTTCGCTAGAGACAGGCTTTGCAGGGAAATCCATCTTAAGACCAATGGAGATACTACTTCGTATATTACGTTCATCAATACCAACCGTCTGTCCTATCAAAGGTCCGTCAGTATACCTTAGCTTTGCCTTGTTGCTTCCCCAAAGTCCTATGCGATAGTCATAATCGATGCAAAGTGACAGACTGCTCAACAGGTGAATGTCCACACCAATTCGTGGAGAAAGGCTCAAAGCAGGGCACTGCACATCATAGTCTAATACACCATGACTGCCAGGATGGCCTTGCTCTAAGGTCACTCTTGACTCCCCTTGCTGATGGCCTAAATTCAGGACATTGGTATAAACCGATGCACCAATATGAGGCTGGAAAATCCATTTCTTGGGAAAGAAATAGTATTTCACTCCTGCGTTTACGCTAAGCATGTTAACCTTCTTCAGCCCGATGCCATCAGAATAATCGGTGTATAAGCCTTGTTGTTCAAAGGCTATCCCACCATTTAGGGCAAAGCGCTGCGAAAGCCAATAGTCGGCCGAAAGATAGAAAGTGTTACCTTGGTCTTCTGAAACAAAGTGGTTGCCTTCATCATATTTGTTCTCCAGCATGTTTATCTCACCAAAACCTGCTTGCAATGACCATTTCTTTTCTTCCTGTCCGTAAGTAGGGAGTATGCTGAGTGCTATAACAGCGAATGACAGAATTCTTTTCTTCATTTCATATCGTTTCGTATAATAAATAATTGTAAATTTGGCATTCAAAAGTAGTTAAATCTGAGAATATCTTTGTATATTTGTGCCATAATTGTGCCATAATTTAATAAAGATTAAAGGTATGAAGAAAAAACGGTGAGGACCAGGTTTCTTTTGACCTGTTTATTGGCCATGCTGGGCCTAACGACGGTTTGCGGCCAGCAGAACCAACGTTCGCTGGCCGAAGGGAAAAGCAATTTTGAGAGTACAGATGTGCAGGGGTTCGCAGAACTGGTTGCAGATACGAATGTGGTGGTGCTTGATGTGCGGACTGCCGATGAATATGCGGAAGGCCATATTCAAGGGGCTGTCCTCATTGACCAGGGACAAAGTGACTTCATGGAAAAGCAAAAGCGGCACTCCCCACCGATAAGACCATTGCTGTATATTGCAGAAGTGGCCGCCGTTCTGCTAACGCTGCTGGTAAACTGGCAGATGTCGGCTACAAGTGTGTGAACCTCAAAGGTGGCATCATGGCTTGGAAAGATGCCAATATGCCAGTTACTACAAACAAATAGCATGGATAATCAACAAGAGATATTTCCGATTGTAAACGAAAACGGCAAGGTCGTAGGCTCTGCTACACGAGGTGAGTGTCATAGTGGTTCAAAACTGCTTCACCCTGTCGTTCATCTGCATGTGTTCAACTCAAAAGGCGACATATACCTACAGAAGAGACCTGAGCAGAAGGAGATAACAGCAGCATACTCTCATGACGAGCAGTTGAAACAGCTCTACCAGACTGCCTTCCCTGAGAATGAGCAAATCCCCTGGGCTGACCTGATGAGACTCATTGACCAGATGTCCCTTGACTTTACGGCCTACTATGAGGACAACAAACTGATAGGATTTACCATCGTCTATCCCCGTCCGTCCTTTAATTGGTACTGGTACTTTGCCGTCCGTGAAGAGTTGCGAGGAAAAGGCTACGGTCAGCAGATACTTTCGCTACTGATAGAGAAATATAGAGGCCAGGCATGTGTGCTTGACATGGAAAGTCCCTGTCAAGACCCGTGTCCGAATCCTGAACAACGGAAGCGTCGGCATGGTTTCTATCACCGCAATGGCTTCCGTGACACCAATGTCTATCGAAGCTACGGCGATATTACTATGACTGTGATGATGATGGGTCCCGGCACGTTTACCCTACAAGACTGGGACGATATTACCAATGAGTTGAAGCAATATTGGTGGCCGACAGCCATTGGGACGGAGATAAAGGAAGCCACAAAAGAACAGGCCCCAGAGATAGCACGTTTGATAATGATGGCCATGACGGATGAATGTTGCCTCTATTTCTGTGGAGAAGGCTATGGACTTGTTGATTTTAGAAAGATGATGACCGCGTTGGTAGAGCGTGAAGATTCGCAGTACAGCTATAGGAACACTATCGTTGCAATGGATGGGAACAAGATCGTTGGAATCTCTGTCAGCTACGATGGCTCTAAACTGCATGAACTACGCCGTCCTTTCGTCGAACTGGCCTTGAAATACATAGGCAAAGACCACTCCAGTATGGATGATGAGACACAAGCAGGAGAGCTATACCTTGATTCACTGGCCGTTATACCTGAGTATCGCAGACAGGGTATTGCAAGCCGCTTGATAAAGGCCACCAAAGAACGTGCTGACAGAATGGGACTGCCTTGTGTCGGTCTGTTAGTTGACAAAGGAAACCCAAACGGTGAAGCACTATATGCGTCCGTTGGTTTCCAATATGCTAATGACAGCCATTGGGGAGGACATGACATGAAACACCTCATTCTTTGATTTCCTGGTAGGCTAACCGCTCGTCACCGCTTGCAAGATAGATAATGCCACTGATAATCCTCTTCACGTCCAAAATTCTTTTTCTTCTGTATCTTCCATTTCACCCTGGCACTTAGGACAGGTGCGTTTATCCCATATCCTGATGTTGTCGCTGCCGCACTGCAAACACAAACGGCCAACCTCGCTTCTATACGATGGGGCTACGTCTGCAATGATATCACCCACGACGATGTTCTGGATAGTCTTACAGTCGGGACAAGACATAGATGTTATCTGCTGGCGGAACAAGCCACGTCCCTCATACACCTCGGCCTCGTAGCCGCAAGCCTTACAGCGATATTTCAGTTTCCAGGCCATCTGTCAATCTTTCTTCCGTTTGATCTAACTCTTCAACCGATTATATCCCTCTACCCCAAGGATAGTCAAGCCTCCATACTGACAAGTCTTAGCCAATCCGAAGAGGACAGTCCATAACACACCTTTTGCGGCAGCACTAATAGGTAGCAGCATTTGGGCAAAAGACAATATATAGAAAGGTATGCAACACAGCAGGACTATGACACCAGTCCTAAATGATAGGGATTGCAGCCACTTTTTGACCTTCTCCCAAACGAGGATGATAGTTGTTTTCATGCTGTTGATGCTTATGTCGTGATGAAATGTGGATAATCTGGCTCTCCTAATGTCGGTTCATATTCAAAACCCTCGTAGTTAAAAGCAGAAAGGTCATCGGGGTTCGTGATTCGATTCTGAATGATGAACCTTGTCATAGCTCCCCTGCAAGTCTTAGCCCATACAGCCTGAATCTTCAAGTCATTTCCCTTCCTCACATAGAACAATGGCTGAATGACTCGAATCTCCTTACGGACGCGATGCCAGTCAAACAGGTGCTGATATTCCTCTGTTGCAAGGTGTATCAGTATGCCGTCATCTGCCTTCACACTGTCTATAAGAACATCAGTCAGGCGATTCTTCCAGAAACCAAACATATTCAGCCCCTCTCCGCTCGGAAGTTCCACATTACCCTCCATCCGATAAGGCAGAATACCATCAAGCGGACGAAGCAAGCCGTAGAGGAATGAGGTTATCCAGAGCTTCCCTTGTGAGTAAGTGAGGTCATCTACATTCAGCGTCTCAGCCTTCAGATGTTTGTATGCCTGACCGTGATAAGCGAGGATAGCTGGAAGTTTGGGCGCATCTTCAAAGAATCGCAAATACCGCATCCTGTTCTGAACGGCAATCTGCCTGCTACAGCCCAGCATTTCGGCAATCGTCTCTGTAGAATACTGAGCCATATCCTTTGCAAAAGCCTGAGCCTCATTCTTGAAACGAGGTAATGACAGACTAACGCCAGGAACAGACTTTAGCTTGTCATTCATTATCTTTGCGGAAGCGAGTATTATCTGCATATTTGAATCCTACCCATTTAATTGTTCTTCAAGAAACTCTGCTGCATCGGCTACACAGTCAGGACATTCACGCAACACCACCTTTGTTCCAATGCCTTTCAGTAACTTGCATTGGGTAGCTCCGTTTCTTTCCTGGAACTTGGTCATTATCTGCCGCATCTGTTTCATGGACTTCGCCTTGTTCTTGTTGACCAATCCTAAGACAAGACCAGACCCAACGAGTGCGCCACAGGTTCCTTCCATGTTTCCCATACCACCGCCAAAAGCTCCTGCAATATTCATGGCTTCATCTTCACTTATCCCTGCAATATCGGCATAAGTATGGAGGATGGCTTGGGCGCAGTTATGGCTATTGCACCTCTTTTTCTCTGCTGCTATATGTTTTCTTGATTCCATGCAATTTAATATGTTGTGTTGATATACCTCTCTTCTAGATAATCCAGCCACGATACATTCCTATTGCTCTTGTAATGTTTCTTTAACACATCGAAAAATGCTTCATAGGTGATAGCGTGAAATGTCTCTCTGCCCTTATCCGTCAGAAGTTCTTCGTATGCTTCAATAGAGCCTGTATGACCATCAGTAGAATGAAAGTGAGTATTTTCTGAGGG
>FLNV01001628.1_pt1 | contig 30223 bp, 16 predicted proteins | sample 1140351 | NCBI WGS metagenome assembly FLNV01 (sample SAMEA3878207, study PRJEB12797) | bioreactor metagenome | biome: Moose rumen | place: Sweden | collected 2011-10
TGGACCAGCATCGAGCAGACCGTCTACATGCTCACCAACGTGCCCACCACCAACATGGACCTCGTCGACTCGTGCATCCTCATCCTCCACGACTGGTCGAGCTTCATCTCGCTCGAAGACGACGAAATCGACAAGGAGCGCGGCGTCATCATGGAGGAGAAACGCACCCGCAACAACGCCCAGCAACGCATTTGGGAGAAGATGCTGCCCGACATCTACCCCAACAGCCCCTACGGGCACCGTATGCCCATCGGCACCGACGAGGTCATCATGGGCTTCGACCACGATGCGTTGAGGGCCTATTACCAGAAATGGTATCGTCCCGACCTGCAAGGCATCATCATCATCGGCGACGTGGATGTCAACATGGTGGAGAACCACCTGAAGGCCATCTTTGAGGACATCCCCGCCCCCATCGACCCCGCTGAGCGCACCCGCTTCGAGGTGGCCGACAACGCGGAACCCATCATCAGCATCTGCACCGACCCCGAGAACACACACTACCAAGTGTCGGTCTTCTACAAACACGACATCGTGCCCTTTGAGGAGCGTAACGACATCCAGTATTGGCTGAAAGGCTACATCGACGAGTTGGTTTCGACCATGTACAACAACCGTATGCAGGAACTCACCCAGAAGGCCAACCCGCCCTTCATCTTCGGCTACGGCTACTATGGCGGCTTCTTCGTCAGCGACACCAAGGACGCTTGGACGAGCATGGCCTACGCCAAAGACAAGGACGGCATCGACGAGGCCATTGGCGCCATCGTGGCCGAGAACAAGCGGATGCAGCAATACGGGTTCACCGCCTCGGAGTTTGAACGCGCCAAGGCCGACATGCAGAAACGCATCGAGAACCAATATGACGAGCGCGACAAGCAGGAAACGAGCCATTACCTCAGCCCCATCCTCAGCCATTTCCTCACCAACGAGCCGCTGATGGGCATCGAGAACGAATACATGCTGCTGCGGCAAATCCTGCCCAACCTCCCCGTGGAAGCCATCAACATGTATGTGGCCGAACTCATCCGCGACGACAACATCGTCATCACCTTGGTCGCCCCCGAAAAGGAAGGCGAAACGCTACCCACCAAGCCCCAGCTCCTCGCCATGTTCGACAAAGCCAACCAAGTCGAGGTGGAACCCTATGTGGAGACCGTCAGCAACGAGCCGCTCATTGCCGTCCTTCCTCCCAAAGGCGCCATCGAATCGAAGAAACACGACGACACCTTCGACGCCACCGTGCTCACCCTGAAGAACGGCGTGAAGGTCATCTACAAGCCCACTTCGTTCAAGGACGACGAGGTGCTGATGACGGCTTACAGCTTCGGCGGCTACTCCGTCATGGACCAGAGCGACCCCTACACCTTGCAGGAAATCAACACGTTGGCCACCCTCGGCGGCGTGGGCAACTTCAGCGCCATCGACCTACCCAAGGTGTTGGCCGGCAAGAAAGCCAACGTCCACCCCAACATCGGCATGTTGACCGAAGGCATGAGCGGCAGCTGCTCGGCCCGCGACCTCGAGACCATGCTGCAACTCACCTATCTCTATTTCACCTCGCCCCGCAGCGACGAAGAAGCCTTCCAGTCGTACCTCACCCGCACCAAGTCGATGGTCGCCAACGCCGAGTCGGACCCGATGACCGCCTTCCGCGACAACCTCATGTTCGCCATGTACGACAACCACCCGCTCGTCAAGCGCATGAGGGCCGAAGACTACGACAAGGTGGACTACGCCAAGGCATTGAAGCTCTATGCCGACCGTTTCAAGGACGCCAACAACTTCGTGTTCACCTTCGTGGGCAACATCGACCCCGAGGCCTTCGAACCCATGATTGAGCAATACATCGGCGCCCTGAAGACCAAGAAAAACAACGAGACCTGGACCTCCAACATCCCCATCCTCACCGACAAGAACGTGACGAGCCACTACACCAAAGCCATGGAGAATCCCAAAGTCACTTGCTACACCATCTTCAACGGCGAGATGGAGTTCACCCGCAAGAACCAGCTTGTCATGCAGGCTTTGGGCGACGTGATGGACATCGTCTACACCGAGAAGATCCGCGAGGACGAAGGCGGCACCTACGGCGTGGGCGTGCAAGGCAACCTAAGCCTCCGCCCGAAGCCGAGCTTCATGTTCCTCATCGGCTTCGACACCAACAAGGAGATGTACGAGAAGCTGATGGGCATCGCCATCGCCGAGCTGCAAAGCGTGGCCGACGAGGGTCCGCGCCCCGACGACCTCAAGAAGGTGAAGGAGTTCCTCATCAAGAAACACGCCGAGGACGTGGAGAGCAACCGCTACTGGATGAACTGCATCCAGACGCAGGAGCGCGACGGCTACAACCCCATGACCGACTACGAGCGCATCGTCGACGGCATCACCGCCGACGACGTGGCCAACATGGCCAAGGCCGTGCTCGATGGCTACAAAAAAGAAGTCGTGCAGATACCTGAATGATTTTTTCCTATCTTTGCGGCATGAATGACACGAGACTGCGAGACGCGAGATGACCCGAAGTCCCGTGTCCCGAAGTCCCGAGTCAAACAAACTGAAATCTTAAATCTTTAAATACCAAACGTTATGACAGAAAAACAAACTTTGAGAGACAACGCCACCATGCGGTGGATTGCCTTGCTGCTGTTGGCCTTGGCCATGTTTTGCAGCTACATCTTCATGGACATCCTCTCCCCCATCAAGGACCTGATGGAAACCCAACGCGGATGGGACTCCAAAGCCTTCGGCACAATGGAAGGCGCCGAGACGTTCCTCAACGTCTTCGTGTTCTTCCTCATCTTCGCCGGCATCATCCTCGACAAGATGGGCGTGCGCTTCACCGCCGTGCTTTCGGGCGCGGTGATGCTCGTCGGCGGCTTGATCAAGTACTACGCCATCAGCGAGTCGTTCATCGGCAGCGGCCTTGAGACGTGGTTCACCAACAACCTCAACTACATCCCGCTGTTCGACGAACTCGGGGTGTCGCCGTTCTATCGCGGCATGCCCGCCTCGGCCAAATTAGCCGCCGTCGGCTTCATGATCTTCGGCTGCGGCACCGAGATGGCCGGCATCACCGTGAGCCGTGGCATCGTCAAGTGGTTCAAGGGTCGCGAGACCGCCTTGGCCATGGGTTCCGAGATGGCCCTCGCCCGCTTGGGTGTGGCCACCTGCATGATCTTCTCGCCCTATTTCGCCAAGCTCGGCGGTCATGTCAACGTAAGCCGCTCCGTTGCTTTCGGCGTGGTGTTGCTTTGCATCGCCCTCATCATGTTCGTCGTCTATTTCTTCATGGACAAGAAATTGGATGCCCAAACCGGCGAAGCCGAAGAGAAGGACGACCCGTTCAAGGTCAGCGACATCGGCAAGATTTTGTCGAGCCTCGGCTTCTGGCTGGTGGCTTTGCTTTGCGTGCTCTACTATTCGGCCATCTTCCCGTTCCAGAAGTATGCCGTCAACATGCTGCAATGCAACCTCACTTTGACCGAGCCTGCCGCCGGTTCGTTCTGGGCTGGCGACAGCGTCACCATCGTGCAATACATCATCATGCTTGTGGTGGCCGTCTGCTCGTTTGCCAGCAACTTCTCGAAGAACAAAGGCATGAAATATGGTCTGATGGCTGCTGCCGTCGTCGCCCTCGTGGTCTATTGCTACATGGGTTACATGCGTGGCACCGCCGAGACCATCTTCGCCGTGTTCCCGCTGTTGGCCGTGGCCATCACGCCTATCCTCGGCAGCTACGTCGACCACAAAGGCAAGGCCGCTTCGATGTTGGTCTGGGGTAGCATCCTCTTGGTGCTCTGCCACCTCACCTTCGCCTTCATCCTGCCCAAGGTCTCTGCCGGCAGTGCCGCTGGTGGCGTGGTCGTGGCCTATGTGACCATCCTCGTCCTCGGCGCCTCGTTCTCGTTGGTGCCTGCCGCCCTGTGGCCGAGCGTCCCAAAGTTGGTGGACGAAAAGATCATCGGTTCGGCCTACGCCCTGATTTTCTGGATCCAGAACATCGGCCTGTGGCTGTTCCCCATCCTCATCGGCAATGTGCTGACCTCAACGAACCCCGAAGGCACGCCCGCCGACCAGCTCAACTACACTTGGGCTTTGGTCATGTTGGCCTGCTTGGGCATCGCCGCCCTACTCATCGGACTCTACCTGAAGGTAGTCGATAAGAAGAAACACCTCGGACTCGAAGAGCCGAACATCAAGTGATAAAAAATCGGGGTTGCCGCACGGCAGCCCCGATTTTTTATTTATGCACAAACGGCACCTCGCAGTAGTCGAGGATCTCCTTCACAAAAGCCTGTTCGCGCGGGCCGAAATGACCATCGGAGCGTGACATTTTTGTCATCATGCGCGAGAAGGTGCGTTTCTTCTCCTTCGACATGCGCTTCAAGGTTTCGTAGGCCTGTTTCGGCAGTTCCTTCTTCGGAATCGGGACAAAACCCGTCGCATCAAACCCAATTTCCTTCAGGCAAGCGTCGAGACATTCCTTCTCCGCCTCGTGGCTTTGGAAATCGGCATCGGCCAAGCTGAACAGTACGCTGGCCACGGCTTTTTGCTCTTCAAAGGTAAATTCTTCCTCCATGACAATTTTTTTTCGTGCAAAGAAACGATTTTTCTTACTTTTGCGCCAACAAACACAGCAAAAAACTTTTCACTATGAAGAAATCACTACTAATGATGCTGGCTTTGGCGGCTTTCGCGACGCTGCAAGCCCAATGGACCGACAACGCGGCCCAAAACACCTTCATCGCCAACTGCTCGTCGGATGCCGGTGAAGTCTATACTGCCACCGACCCCGTTTCGGGCGACACCTATGTGCAATGGACCACGGGCAGCAGCAACGGCTGGTCGCCCTGGCTGCAACGCCTCGACTTTGAAGGCGTGCCGCAATGGGGCGAGGCGGGCATCCACATCACCACGCCGAACCTGACCTCATGGTCGCCGGGCTATGCCATGGCCGCCACCACTGACGGCGGCGTGGTCAGCATGTTCCGCACCGCCGACGCGCATCATTTCGCCGTGAGGATCAACGCCGACGGCACCTTTCCTTGGGGCGAGCACGGCCTCATGCTCTTTGATGGCGCGGGCGGCGACCGCTCGGAGGTGATGGCCGGCGACGACGGCGGCGTGTGGGCACTCGGTACCGACTTGGACTACAGCTTTCTGCAATACGTCAGTGCCGACGGCACCTTAGGCCCGACCATTACCCTCGGCGACGGCAACGAGGATTACACCTTGGGCCTGATGGTACCCGGCCTCGACAACAGCGTCTTGGTCGTCTACGAGAAGGAACATTGGGCCTACACCTATTACTACGAAAAGGAACTCTGGGTGGTCGGCTACACCCAAGATGGCACGCAAATCGCCCCCGCACAGCAGCTTATGAACCCCTACACCGTGGGAGGCTACTACCATCATTATGTCGTTTCCGACGGCGCCAACGGCGGTTACGCTTATATGTGGCATCCCGCCATCGGCAACGCCTTCAACACCTACGTCTTCCATTTCGACGAATACGGCAACTCCACCATCGCCGACTTGAACGGCATCGCAGTGCATGAGGCCGACCCGATGAACTATTACCTCGATGCCTACGCCACCGTCGACCCCACCAGCCACGACCTCATCATCGCCTACGAAGTGAAGGATGCTTCCACGCAGACGCAAGACCACATCTACATGAACCGCATCACCGCGACGGGCGAAAAGGTGTGGGGCGAAGGCATCCTTGTGGCCGACTACATCGGCGTCGACTATTCAGACGTCATGGTCGACGCATTCGAGGATGGGAGCGGCTTCGCCGTCGTCTACATGCAGGACAACCTGTTGATGGCCAAAGGGTTCGACATGGACGGCAATCCGCTTTGGACTACCACGATGAGTTCGAACAACTACGGCAAGTATTTCTGCGAAAACAGCACCGGTTTCCATCTTGGACAAGACGTGGTGGCTTGGGTCAACACCACAACAGGCGGCGTTTATGGCCAAAACATCGCTCCCGACGGCACGATGGGGCCCGTCGAGATGCCCGAGCCATGCTACGCGCCTGAGAATCTCGAGGGTGAATATGTGTATCAAGAAGAAGACCAGAGTTTTGGAGCCTTGTTGCGCTGGGACGCGCCCGAAACGCAACCCTTGTGGTACAATCTCTACCGCTATGTCATTGTCACGAAAGAAGACGTCGTCATAGAGGTGCCCGGCGATGCTACATCCTATTTCGACGCAAGCGAGCCTGGGCAATACAAATACCAACTGACCGCCGTGTATGAGGACTGCGAGTCGGACTACGCCCTTACGCCCGACGGCGAGGACCATGTTATCATCGAAGTGACTGGCATTGAAGAGCATACGACCGATGAAATCGTCACCGTCGTCAGGATTTACACCATGAACGGCCAAAGCCTGAAGGTGACCGACCTGAACGAACTGCAAACGGGCCTCTACATCCTGCAAGGCCTGACGCAAGACGGGCGAATGGTCAGCAAGAAAATGGTGGTGAACCAATAGTTTGGAACCCCATAAAAACCAAAGTAGAGGCATGCCATGGCGCGTCTCTACTTTGGTTTTTGTGGGAACTGTTGGACTCGAACCAACGACCCCCGCCTTGTAAGGGCGATGCTCTGAACCAACTGAGCTAAGCTCCCAATCGGGCGGCAAAATTAGGACTTTTTTCGCTTTTTTCAACCGCAAACGCGTTTTTTTCAAAGTTTTTCCTATTTTTGTACCTCATATCAACACCAAAACAAAAGCACAAACTCGCATGAAGGACCTCAATTTCAGAAAGTTAAGAAAATACACCCCCTTTATCTTGATGCTCTTGGCCGTCGTGTGCTGCAACTTGGCCATCGCCGACGTGGGCAACCAGAACCGCTACAACTCGGGCGGCGACAGCGGCGGTGGCGACGGCGACATCGGGGCACTCATCAGCTACCTCATCGGACTCTTCATCAACGACCCCACTTTGGGGCTCATTGTGTTGGTCCTCCTTATTGTCATCATCATGATTGGCAGAAGGATGGCCAAGAAACAGGCTTCAGACCCCACCTATATTAATAGGAACATCGAGCAACAGGTAGCCAACGACGTGACCTTGGACTACACCACCAATGTGGCCGCACAAATCCAAGCCATCGACCCGGCCTTCTCGTCCGACAAGTTCATCGGCTTTGCCCGCGAGGTGTTCATGACCATCCAAGCCGCATGGACCACCAAGGATTGGAAGCCCATCCGCCCCTTCGAGAGCGAGACCCTGTTTAACACGCACAAGCAGCAATTGGACGAATACATCCGCCTCGGCAAGACCAACGTAGTGGAGAAAATCGGCATCAAACACTGCTCGCTGCACAGCTTCCAGCAGGACGGCGACAAGGAAGTGCTGACCGTGTGGCTCAACGCCGTGATGCGCGACTACGTCATCGACGATGCCACCAAGAAAGTGCTCGAAAGCGACCCCAACCGCGACTGGTACATGCGCTACGAGATGGTCTTCAACCGCAAGGCGGGACTCCAGACCGACCCTGGCAAGCAAGGCAACTCTATCACCAACTGCCCGAACTGCGGCGCGCCCACCGAGGTCACCTCGTCGGGACAATGCGCCTATTGCGGCTCTGTCATCACCAACGGCGAGCATGACTGGGTGTTGACGGATATACATTCACGCAACTGAATCAACGACTAAACAACAAACAATCAACAATTAAACAAAAATACTATGGGACTTATCAAAGCAATCGCAGGCTCCATCGGTGGCACCTTGAGCGACCAATGGTTAGACCTTATCAAATGCGACAACATGGACATGGAGACCCTGATGGTGAAGCAAACCACCAAGTCGGGGCAGATCTCGAAAGGCAGCCGTGTGCTCGTGGCTCCCGGCCAGGTGGCCGTCATCTACGACAGCGGCTCGGTGCTTGATGCCACGGCGGAAGAAGGCGTCTACACCTTCGATCAGTCGTCGTCGCCGTCGTTCTTCGGCGGACAGTTCGGCCCCGTCTTCAAGGAGATGTGGCAGCGTTTCACCTATGGCGGCACCCCCGCCAAGGAGCAAGCCGTGTTCTTCTTCAACATCAAGGAAATCTTGGACAACAAGTTTGGCACCGCCACCCCCATTCCCTTCCAGGACTGGTCGCACGCCATCCCCAACCAAATGACCAACTCGCTGATGCCTATGGGCGTCAACGTACGCTGCTACGGAAAATACACCTTCAAGCTCGACGACGTGGCCATCTTCATGCGTAATCATGCCGGCACTGCCAACGTGGTAAAGAAACAAGACATCACCGAGCAGATGCGCTCTGAGGTGATGGCTTCGTTCCAAAACGTGCTCAACGAGATGGGCAACAGCCAACACCGCGTGCCCGTGCTCGAACTGCCGAGCTACACCGACGAGATCAAGCAGGTGATGGATGAAAAGGTATTCGACGAGCCCATCCGTGCCCGTGGCGTGAAATTGGTGAGCTTCACCATAGAATCCGTCTCACTCGACGAGGACAGTCAAAAGAAGATCGACCGTTACGAATACAGCACAAACTCCATGATGCAGCAAGGCAAGATCATCGACGTGATGGAGACCGCAGCCGGCAACGAAAACGGTGCGATAGGCGGCTTCATGGGCATGGGCATGGCCAACATGGGCTCAGGTGGCATGACGGGCAGCACGATGCAAAACGCATGGAACGGCCAAGGCCAACAGGTCAGCTACGACCCCTACAACCAAGGCGGTCAGGCGGCACAACAACCCCAAGGCGTTCCCTGCCCGAAGTGCGGCACGCCCATCACCGGCAAGTTCTGCCCCGAATGCGGCACGCCAGCCCCGGCACCGGCTGCCAAGATGAAATGCCCGAAGTGCGGCACCGAGAGCACAGGCAAGTTCTGCCCCGAGTGCGGCACGCCTTTGACAGCCGTCGGTCCAAAGAAATGCGCCAAATGCGGTGCTGAAGTGACTGGCAAGTTCTGCCCTGAATGCGGTACGCCGATGGAATGAAATAGTTATGGGGTTGCGCCATGCGCAACCCCATAACCACGAGCGAATAACGGGGTTCGAACCCGCGACCCTCAGCTTGGGAAGCTGATGCTCTACCAACTGAGCTACATTCGCGTTTTTCGGCTGCAAAGATACAAATTTTTATCTTATGGTCAACCTATGTCCATCATTTTTTCATCACAAACTGAACAACTGATAACTGATAACTGATAACTGATAACTGATAACTGACTATTATGCCCATTACAGCAAAAGAAGAACAAATCATCCGCGAGAGCTTCCACCCCAAGTCGTGGAACGACGTGAAGACCCACGACTCATGGTCGGTGTTCAAAATTATGGCCGAGTTCGTGGAAGGCATGGAGAAGATGTCGAGAATCGGGCCTTGCGTGGCCATCTTCGGCTCGGCACGCACCCAACCCGGCGACAAATACTACGAAATGGCCACCGAAATCGCCGAGAAGTTGGCCGACTACGGCTTCGGCACCATCACGGGCGGCGGCCCTGGCATCATGGAAGCCGGCAACAAGGGTGCCCACCAAGGCGGTGCCACCAGCGTAGGCCTGAACATCAACCTGCCCTTCGAGCAACACTCCAACCCCTACATCGACTCCGATAAGGACATCGACTTCGAGTATTTCTTCGTCCGCAAGACCATCTTCATGCGCTATGCGCAAGGCTACATCGCCATGCCTGGCGGCTTCGGCACCTTGGACGAGCTCTCCGAAGCCATCACCCTCATCCAAACCAACAAAATGGTCGACTTCCCCGTCGTTTTGGTGGGCTCGGAATACTGGAAAGGACTCATCGACTGGTTCCGCAACACCTTGCTCAAGGAAAAGATGATCAAGGAAGAGGACTTCGAGATTTTCCACATCGTCGACACCGCCGACGAAGCCGTGAAGATCATCAAGGAGTTCTACAAGAAATACGCCATCAAGCCGAATTTCTAAGGCGTTTCTTCCTCTTTGACGTAAGTGACATCCAAGGCCAAGCGGAAGCCTCCGAAAGAATTCTTCAGGTCGGGCAGGCGCTTGCCGCGCCAGGCCACACGCGCCATCGACTTGGGCAACTCGTAGGCACCGCCACGGATGACGTACATCTCGCCGTCCTTGCCGAGCGTGGCGTTGCGCTCGCTGTCGTAGAAGCGGTATTTCGAGCTGCACCACTCCCACACGTTGCCCGACATGTCATAAATACCTAACTCGTTGGGTGTGCGTTTCTTCACCTTTTTGATTTGGCGTGCGTTCTCGTTGTACCAAGCCACACGTTCCACTTCCTTTGCGCCGCTGTAGACGTAGCCGCGTGAGTGTTTGCCGCCCCTTGCCGCATACTCCCATTCCTCCTCGGTGGGCAGGCGGAACTGCATCCCGGTGATGCTGTCCAATCGGCGCAAGAACTCCTGCACCTCATAGTAATTGACGTTGGTCACGGGACGTTTGGGGCATTTCTTGCGGCTCGGGTTGTAGCCCATCACCTCTTTCCACAGCTTCTGCGTCACCTCAGTCTGCCCGATGTAGAAGTCCTCGCGCATCGTCACATGATGCACGGGCAGCTCGTCGTTTTGCGAGAAGCGGTCGTAGTTGAACTCGGCAGTGTCCTTATGCTGGGCACCCATCCAGAAATCGCCTTTCTCGACCCTTATCATGTTGAACGACACCTTATTGACGCGATACGACGACGGTGCAGGAAGCGTGTCTTGGGCGAAAACAGGATTGAATGACTGTATGATGACACTCGTTAATAGAATGATAGTATTTGTAAACCACTTTTTGTTGCTCATGACATTCAAGAATAAAATGCAAAAATACAACATTTTGAAACAAAAATCACTAGATTATAAAGATTATTATTATTTTTGCAAAAAAACATCTGATAGATATGAAAACAAGCCACTTCCAAAGAAAAATCTTGGTTACATCCGTGCTGGCCTTAGGCATGATGGCGTTTGCCATGTATCCCAACAGACCAACCAGACACGCTGAAAGCGAAAACACCCCATCTGAAGCAACCAATCAGACACCAACTGAGCATGAAGGAGACAATGCTTCAACGAGTCAAGCCTTTAGTTATTCGTTGGGCAAAGCCATGCTCGTCGGAGAAGAAGGAGCCATGGGAAAGGAAGCCAAGCTTAGCATCAACGGCATCGATGATGACCTGCCTCCACTGAACATAGGCATGGTGAACGTCACGGGTGAACACAGTGGGTTCAGGATGTTGCCCCACGGTACACGTTTCAACAAGGACATTGCCATTGTGCTTCCTTACGACAGTTTGTTGATTCCTGCAGGTTATTCACCAGAAGACATCCGCACCTATTATTATGATGAAACGGAAAGCACCTGGCTCATGGTGGAACTGGACAAGATTGATGTCGACAATCAATGTGTTGTATCAAAGGTGAATCACTTCACCGATTTCATCAATGCCATCATCAAAACTCCTGAGGTGTCGGAGACAACAGCTTTTGTGCCTACCATGATGAACGACTTCGAATGCGCCAATCCATTGTCAGGAATACCTGTCATTGCGGCTCCAACGGCAAACAATATGGGCAGTGCGAACTTTTCGTATCCTATCAACATTCCCAATGGGCGTGCCGGTATGCAGCCACAGCTGTCGGTTACCTACAACAACAACGGCGGAAGCGGTTGGATGGGCGAAGGATGGGACCTTTCGGTGTCGTGCATATCCATCGACACGCGCTGGGGTGTGCCACGGTTTGACAATCGGAAAGAAAGTGAAGTATATATGCTTGATGGGAAGCAGCTGGTCGTTAGAGATACGGCAGGATTTATGCAGCCATTGCCTTACCAAGGAGAATGGGCGGACCGCTATCAAAGTCCTAAGCGATTCTATATGCGTGTTGAAGGCGGTTTCCAGAAAATCATGCGTTATGGCAACACTCCCAAAAGCTATTATTGGGAAGTGACCGACAAGGACGGTACGGTATATTATTACGGCAAACCCGTCGATGGCGACGGCGACGACAACAATGTCGGTACTTTGAAAGATCTTTCTGGCAATGTTGTCCGATGGTATCTCACCGAGATGAAAGATACTGACGGCAACATCGTGCGCTACTATTATGAGCATTACAGAGCTACAAGCAACACAGCTGAAAGGGCCACCTATTTGAGAAGAATCAATTATACGGGTCATATTCATAACAACGTAGTTGATGACGGCGTATACGACATTTGGTTTTATAGGGAACAAATGAACCCAGCTTGCGCTACAAACTGCAGGAATGGTTTGGTGGAGACGAACGACCAACTCTTGACCAAGGTTTTGGTAAAGAAAGACGATGTTGTATTACTGTCCAATTATTTCTATTACAAGGTAGGTGAGTTCGGCAAAGTGTTGCTCGAGGACATTTGCCTAAGCGAAAGAAACAACAATAGAAGCAACGTGTTGTATTCATTCGATTATTACGGGGAAAATGACAACATAGAAATCTTTGGTCCTGAAACTACGATTAAAGCGAACATGCATTTTGATGAAACCAATAGCTTCAGCTGGAGTATTGGAGGAAGCACGGGAGCGGGCACTGGCTTTAGATTCAACAAGGCAGTGACCGCAGGAATCCCTTTCAATTATTCAGAAGACGAGTCAACGGGCCAAAGTGTTCTGGTTGATATCGATGGTGATGCGTTGCCTGAGTTGTTGTATCAGGAAAAGAGCGGGAACAACTATTTGCTAAAATACAAGAAATTGAATCAAGATGGAGCCGAGCCCGCCTATTATGGTGCATTCCCTATTACAGGGATAAGTTCATTTTTGAATGAGAAAACCACGTCAGAGACTGTTGGAGCAGAAGGCACTTTGATAGAGCTTTCGGCCATGTACAACCACTCGTGGAGCCAGTCGAGAACGAGCACTTATTTCTGCGACGTGAATGCCGACGGTTATCCCGACCTTGTCTCTAACGGCAGTGTTTATATTAACAGGTCTCCTTCCGATGGAGGGACTGGACGTCGTTTTGTCCGGAGCGACAGGAGTGCCAACGATTACATTTTCGATACGGAGATTGATGAATCCATGTTCGGTGATATTACTATTGCAGAAACAAGATACTGGGAACCCAATAGTACCAGTTGGTTGATTAATTATGACACGATTACGTCGGATTCTTTGCCCTTGCCCGATTTTGATGCCGTTCGTATGTGGGAAGCCCCTTACAGCGGTTTTATCAAGGGCAATTATTCGGCCATTCTTGACACTCGACTTGATGACGACAGGCGTAATGATGTCATACTTGACGGCGTGCGAGTGACCATGCAACTGAATGATGGTCAAAACGGTCAAAATTGGGGAGCTGTGCTTAACACAGGCGACAGCGTGTTTTCGCCCAACATCGACGAACTCCGAGTAAATCGAGGTGATCGATTGTTTTTCCGCATTGAGTCAATGAAACATAGAAAGTATGACTATGTCAAGTGGTCGCCAAAAATCTGGTATGAAGGTGCCTACCAACAAGGTGCAGATGTCGCACTCGACCCAAATGGCAACAATCCTCTGCTTTTCGATGCTTTTGACGATTTTCTCATCAACCCTGGCGTCAAATACCACATGCCCTTCCAAGGCAAGGCACGTGTTGCTGGAACTGTCAGCATCACGGAACCACTCAACGATACGGTCCGAGTGAAAGTCCATCACAACAATGCCATCATTAGTTCCAATCAATATGATGCCGGTAATAACCCTTGTGAATTTCGTTTTTCGGAAAACATCAATATTTCGGCAAACGATTCCATTTGGATTTCACTTGAATGCCTTTCCAATGTCAAGTGGTCAACCATCCAATGCGATGCCTCAATTATCATTAACGAGGGCGTCATTGACGGAGAAACCGTACGACCAGAGGAAGGCGACACTTTGATTGCTTTCAAACACATCGTTCCCGTTTTGACTAATTATACGAATCCAGTCCTTCCCACGACCAACCAGACAGGTATCAATTCAATAGGGACGTTCACGGTTGATATGACAGGTGCTGACACTGACGGCATCTACTGGCTCAGCATTAAGAAGAGAAACAGTGCAGAACCTGTATTGTTCCAGAAGCGCATTGAGATTGTCAATGGGCATTCCGACAGCATCAATGCCAATATTAACATGGTCGCAACTGATACATTGTGCTTTGAACTGTTCACCAACAAGGCATTTTCAAATGGTGATGTGCTGACGGCCACAATTCGGACGGGAGGTTCAAACATCAGTTTAGGCTTGTATGGACAACAAGAGAGTACCAAACGCATCTTTGGCGAAATGAACCGCAACTGGGGACAGTTTGCCTATCAGGACAAGGGCTACGGGCATCTTATCGACACTGCAAAGTTGCATTTCGTCATTGATACTTCACTTTTCCCCATAGATTCATTGTCGCTTTACGACAGTACATTCTTAGATTCGCCAGCATACAACCTTTCGAAGAGGAGTTTTGCCACAATGAATGCTGACTACGAAAACCAACGTCAAGTCGGGTTGGCACATCTGACTTTTGTGAGTAGAGAAGGTCTTGGCAACTTCAATCCGCTTGTTTTTGATGCAGCTTTGCGAAACCATGACGGCAATCGTGACCGATCACCGTGGGTGGCGGTGGTAAAGGAAAGCAAAACCAACAGCGATAACGGCAACGTGTTTCTTTATTGCATCAGTTCTTCGCACTCAAAAGTCACAAAGGACTATATGGATCTGAATGGTGACCGGTATCCAGACGTGCTAACCGATGCCCAGGCACAGTACTCGAAGCCCCAAGGAGGGTTGTCGGAACAGAGAGCGGGATTCCGTCCATATACGGGAGATGCCGTGAGCAAAACGAATTCATTAGGCGAAGGCCTCAATTTCTGCGGGTCGCTGCCCGAAAATAATGGTTTTGAACCAGGAACAAACGGAAAAACGATTAAATCTGTCACTCCTACAGGGACGTCGATTGGAGGAAACTTAAACAACAGCAATGTGCCCAGCGCATGGCTTGATATCAATGGCGACGGTCTTCCTGACATTGTGACGAACAACGAATCATTCCTCAATTTAGGCTATTCCTATGCCAGAAATCCAAATCATTTCGCTTTAGGGAACATTCAAGAAGGGTATTCACTTTCAGGATCGGTGGGAATCGGTTTCAACATTGTTTCGACCAGTTTCCAAGGAGGGATAGGCCTTTCTTCGGGTATGACCATGAGTAAAAAGCTTTATGTGGATATCAATGGCGATGGCTTGCCGGACATGATAACGGTAAGTGTTCCTGAACTCACATACGATAGAATAAGAGAGTTTTTCAGAAATGGAGGCAAGGAACTGACAGGGATAGAGTCACTTGGTACACAAATGACCATCAAATTCAACACTGGACGTGGCTTCACCAGCGATGTAACGGTTGCAGGTGTCATGGCCAGCCAATCCGTTAATTACGGCCAATCAGCCAACGAAGCATTAACTGTAGCCTGGTGGGTGTGGCTCGTGAAGATGTTTGTCAGCGAACAAGGCAACGTTGCCGACGGCAAGACATGGTCGAAATGGCAGATGGAAGACATGAATGGTGACGGGCTCCCTGACCTTGTGTGTCAGACAGGGAAAGCCACTCCGCTGAAGGTCCGCTATAATCAGACTGGAAAATGTAACCAGTTGAGAAGTATCTCAAGCAAGATGTTCGGAACGACAACCCTCGACTACCACCTTTCAGAACCCAGTGAGGCGCATCCCCAAAGGATTTGGACGATGAGCGACCTCAAGATTGACGACGGCCATCACTGCGATGGCGTTGACGTAATGCACTTCACATTCGAATATGACAGTGCTTACTACGACCGTGTCGAGCGTGAGAGTTATGGCTTCGGAGTTGTAAAGACCCACACGATGGCTAACGGCGACACCTACCGTACACAAACCGACAGATTCCACACGGAAGACTACTTGCGGAAAGGACTCAAATACAACGAGACACTTACCGACTACAAGGGTAACACCCTGCTTGAACGGTCGATGGAATATGTCCCCTTGGCCATCAACAGCGGCGCCCAAATGGCCAATTTCAGCCTAAACAATGTGTATCCCGCACTTGCCAACGAAACAACACGATACCAAAGCAGTCCACTCATTGAGAAAAAGACGTTCCAATACATAAGTAAGTATGGCAACGTCACGCATTATGAGCATTTCGCCCAAGGCAACAACGACAGGCTCGTTGCCGACATCCATTATTATCGCGATGAATCCAGATACATTGTCGGGACACCTGACAGCATTGCTGTCAAGGATGTCCAAGGCCATCTGTTGCAGGCACGAGCCTGTGACATTGATGTGCCAACGGGGCATGTTTCCACTATCAGGAACCACAACTCGTCTACAGGCCAGAGCGACAACGCGGCGCAATACGATTTCCTATATGACAACTGCGGCAACATCGTTACCTGCGTTGGTCCTACCGATGCCAATGGGCAGCGGATGACATTGGAATATGTCTATGACGACCTCTTCCATTGCCTGCCCGTAACTGTCGCCAACTCGCTGGGCGACAAGTCTCAGGCTACGTATGATTCCCGTTGGGGCACGCCAACTACGATTACCGACATCAACGGCAATGTCATGTCATACGAGTATGACGAGATGGGGCGTGTGTCAAAAATCCGCGGGCCTCTTGACCCACAATATTCCATACGGCACCATTATTGGTTCACTGAGGGCAATTTCGCCACACTCGATTGTGTTGCCAAGACCGAACACTACGACTGCCAACATCCCGACAATCCCATGGTTGTTTCGACGCGCTGCGATGCTTTAGGGCGCGTGGTGCAAACCAAGAAAGAAATGGAGATTGATGGTGTGGAGATGCTCCAGATTAGCGGCCATGTCACTTATGACGCCATAGGTCGCCCCGATAGCGTGTATTATCCCGTGACAGAAGCTTTGGATTTAAGCGATCCTTACCAATGGTCTACATATTATCCTAATATTGATAGCCAGCCTCCCACCGTCTATGCATACGATGTGCTCGACCGCAAGGTGTCGGTCACCCTGCCCGACGGGGCCACCACGAGGATGAGCTATGGCATTGAGAACCTCAACGGCCAGTATGTGTTCAGAACTTTGACTACCGATGCCAACAATGTGCACAACCTAACCTATACTGATTATCGAGGTCTGACACTAAGGAGCGTGGCTGATTCACCCGACATTGCCGCCACCACCAACTTCGTCTACAACACCCTCGGCGAACTCGTTTCCGTTGCTGACCCATGCGATGCCATCACCACTTACACGTATGACATGCTCGGTAGATGTGTTTCACGTAATCATCCTGATGCTGGCACCGACAACTACGTGTTTGACCTTGCGGGCAACCTCACCCAAGAGCAGAAAGCCGACGGGCAATCGATTAGTTACTCGTACCAGTTTGGCCGCTTGACCGATGTGGCCTTCTCGGCCAACCCCGAGAACGACATACACTACCGATACGGAAGCCTAGGTGACGGCGTGAACGGCGCCGGACATGTGGTGAAAATGGAAGACGAATCGGGCTACGCCAGATATTCTTACGACGCCATGGGCAATGTTTCGGAAAATTGTCGTACCTTTGCGCTTGCGGCAGAGGACAATGCCTACACTTTCATCATAAACACCGAATACGACACTTGGGGACGCACCTTGTCCATCACCTATCCTGACAAGGAGCGGGTGAGCTATGCCTACGACTTTGGAGGCAATCTCAAAAGCGTGTCCTCGGCCAAGAACGGCAACGATAAGAGCCTTGTCGACAGCATCCGCTACGACAAGTTTGGCGACCGCACAGCGGTATATTTCGGCAATGGCACCACACAGCACTATTCTTACAATCCGACGAGCCGTCGTCTTGGCAACTTGCAAGGGCGCACTTCGGCCAATGCGCTGATGCAGGACATTATATACGAATATGATGCCGTAGGCAATGTCACCAAGACCGATAATGCGGCTGTGGCCATAGGGACACTCGGAGGACCATACTCCTGCGCCTACACCTACGATCACCTTAACCGCCTGACTGCTACGAATTGCCAACAGGGCAACGTGGGCTACACGGAGCAGCGCACCTACCTTGACGACGGGCGCATTGCCACCTACGACCTTAACGGCACGAGACGAGGCTACTCCTACAACGCTACCCAGCCGCACACTCTGAGCAATATCCATACCTTGCCCAACCGTGCCAGCGATGTGCTCTTCTCGTTCGCTTGGGATGCCAAGGGCAACATGACGGCACAAAACAGCCAGGGTGGCAGCCAACGTGCCATGCTGTGGGACGAACGGAACCGAATGCAGGGCATGGTTGACAACGCGGCGAGCGGCAGCGCGGCCCACTATGTGTACGATGCGCAGGGCGAGCGCAGCTTCAAGCTGACGGGCTATAGCAACCATACTGGTAGTGGTGAGACGAGTGAGACCTATGTCTCGCTGGATGAGCCGACACTTTATGCCTCGCCTTACCTCACCGCCACGGCCACGGGCTACACCAAGCACTATTTTGCCGGCACGGAGCGTCTCGCCTCGGCCATTGGCAACGGCGGCTTGGCCGACGTTGGCCACCCGATTGTTGACGGCGACGTGCTGGCTGACAAGCGCAGGGAGCGTGACACGCTGCTGCGACGCGTGATGTCGCCTTATCCCTTGCGTATCAACCGCAACAGGCTTGATACACTCTATGGCTTGACCCGGCCCGACACGACGGCCGAGCTCACCTATTTCTTCCACCCAGACCATCTCGGCTCCGCCTCATGGATTACCGACTTGAGCGGGCAGCCTGTGCAGCACCTGCAATACAAGCCCTTCGGTGGCGATTACATCGACCAGCAAGTACCAGGCACAGACTATTCCGAGCGTTACCGCTTCACGGGCAAGGAACGGGATGCAGAGACAGGCTATGACTATTTCGGCGCACGCTACTATTCCTCTTCATTGGGCATTTGGCTGAGTGTTGACCCAATGAGCGACAAGTATCCGAGCCTAAGCCCGTATGTTTATTGTTCGGATAATCCGATGAAGTTGGTGGATCCGGTAGGAGATACCATTCGATATGCAAATAAAACAACACAAGAGACTGTAGAAAAATTTATTAATAAAAGAGTTAATGGCGCTAAGAATCCTTCATATTCTCGACAATTTGCACGAAAATTTAGACGATTGAATAGGTCTGATAAAGTGTTCTTGTTTTCACAAGAAAGTTATATAAAAGAGAATACAAATGGTGTCGTGTCTTTGGGGGAAAATGGAGTTGATTATAAAGTCTGCTTCACTTTAACTGGGGATAGAATAACCTCTCCTGATGGCGGCTTCAGCATATATTCTAATTTGTTTGAAGAAGTATATCATGCTGTTGATATTTTGAAAGGTAAGCTCAATATAAAAAATCCAACCGCGATGGATGAAGCTAGAGCTTGGCAGTTTGCCGCCACTGCTCCTGGAAGTACTTATTTTCATGAAATAGATGGTACACGACACTATACTCTTGCGGAAACCGCATTAACCTTGTCGGAAGGAAAGTTAGCAAAAGTATTAAGAGAAGGCATAGATCCAGTAAACATTCCTCGAATTGATGACTATGGAAAAATGTTTTTGTTGCCATATCCTGGAATGAAAAAACCAGCTTACCCCGAATTAACACCAGGTAAAGGGTATGGTAAAAGTTTTTACAAACAATTAAAGGTAGATAGTATTCTCAAAACAACATTTTCTGATACAATTATAAGGAAACCAGAAGATTTATCCTTCAATAAAGAAGGATTGGTAGTTTGGCAAAAAATATCCTATCTGCCAAATAAAAGATTTCAACACTATGAAGATGTATATTCTGGTCGTGTATTCGGTCCTATTTCTCTTCGTACCAATGACTTTCCTATAGGAGAAAAAGGGAGAAAAGAACTTATATTTCATAATTGTTTTGCTTCATTATTTATACTTGCTAAAACTTGCACTTATATTGAATCCAATAATGCTGGTCATAATGAATTGTATTATGCATTTCACTATCACGATATGATTTTTGTGGATGGCTATGTAGAAAATGGACTTGAAACTGGGAAATGGAGGTTCTACTATGTTGACAAACTAATTATTGAGGCAGAGTTTGAAGATGGACAATTAAATGGTACATGCATGTTCTTTGATTTGAAAGGTAATCTTATGAAAAGTACAAATTTCATCAACAACAAAAACACGGATGGGTTGCCAAATACACAACCTGTTGGACAATGGTCAAAAAGAAACTATAAGAAATGGGAGTGGATTGAGTTGAAGCGGTTTAAAGAATTTGAATAATATACAATGTATAATGCGCTCTAAAATTCAGGTCAAAGGATCAAGGTATTATCGTTCGCACAAACAATAGGGAAAAGAAATGACCAACAATACGAAGATACGAAATCGTCGGACCGGCAACTTGAAGGGGCGTACATCTGCCAATGCGCTGATGCAGGACATCACATACGACTACGATGGCGTAGGCAATGTCACCAAGACCGACAATGCGGCTGTGGCCATAGGGACACTCGGAGGACCATACTCCTGCGCCTACACCTATGATCACCTCAACCGCCTGACTGCTACGAATTGCCAACAGGGCAACGTGGGCTACACGGAGCAGCGCACCTACCTTGACGACGGGCGCATCGACACCTACGACCTTAACGGCACGAGGCGAGGCTACACCTACAACGCTACCCAGCCGCACACTCTGAGAAACATCCATACCTTGCCCAACCGTGCCAGCGATGTGCTTTTATCGTTTGCTTGGGATGCCAAGGGCAACATGACGGCGCAAAACAGCCAGGGCGGCAGCCAGCGCAACTTGGTGTGGGACGAGCGGAACCGCATGATGGGCATGGTTGACAACGCGGCGAGCGGCAACGCGGCCCACTATGTGTATGACGCACAGGGCGAGCGTACTTTCAAGCTGACGGGCTATAGCAACCATACGGGCAGTGGTGAGATGAGTGAGACCTATGTCTCGCTGGATGAGCCAACGCTTTACGCCTCGCCTTACCTCACAGCCACGGCCACGGGTTACACCAAGCACTATTTCGCCGGCACGGAGCGTCTCGCCTCGGCCATCGGCAACGGCGGCTTGGCCGACATTGGTATTGTTGGCAGCGAGGGGCTGGCTGACAAGCGCGGGGAACAATACACGGTGATGGAAAACTTTTTCTGCATAACATTTGGGGAAAACCGCTATCTTTGCGCAAAATTATGAACGATGACCAAGATACTCATCATTGACGACGAGGCCCCCATCCGCCGCGTCTTGCGCGACATCCTCGAAAACGAAAACTATCAGGTGGACGATGCCAGCAACGGCATGGAAGCCTTGCAACTCATTAAGGAACACGACTTTGACGCCGTCTTCTGCGACATCAAGATGCCCGAGATGGACGGCATCGAAGTGCTCGAAGCCATCCGCAAGGAGTCGGACATGCCCGTCATCATGCTGTCGGGGCACGGCACCATCGAGACCGCCGTAGAAGCCATCAAGAAAGGCGCCTTCGACTTCATCCCCAAGCCACCCGACCTCAACCGGCTGCTCATCACCCTGCGCAACGCCTTGGACAAGAAGAACTTGGCCACAGAGAACAAGGTGCTGAAAAAAGCCGTAAAGATCCAACACCAGATGATTGGCGAGTCGGCACCGATGCTCGAAGTGAAAGACATGATCGAGAAGGTGGCCCCCACCAACGCCCGCGTGCTCATCACGGGCGAGAACGGCACGGGCAAGGAACTCGTCGCCCGACAGCTGCACGACCTCAGCCCACGAAGTCGCAACCCATTCATCGAAGTAAACTGCGCCGCCATTCCTTCAGAATTGATTGAAAGCCAGTTGTTTGGCCACGAAAAAGGGTCGTTCACCTCCGCCATCAAGCAGAAGAAAGGCGACTTCGAGCTGGCCGACGGCGGCACGCTCTTCTTGGACGAAATCGGCGACATGAGCCTCTCGGCCCAAGCTAAGGTTTTGAGAGCCTTGCAGGAAAACAAAATCGTGCGCGTGGGCGGCGAGAAGGAAATCCCCGTCAACGTCAGGATTTTGGCCGCCACCAACAAGAACCTCAAAGCCGAGATTGAGAAGGGCAACTTCCGCGAGGACTTGTACCACCGCCTGAGCGTCATCGTTATCCAAGTGCCGCCATTGCGCGAATGCAAGGACGACATCCCACTGTTGGTGGAGAGCTTCGTCGCCCTGATAGCGCAGGACATGGGCAAGGCCGCGCCTACCTTTGAGCCGGAGGCCATCGAGGCCTTGCAACAATACCAATGGACCGGCAACATCCGCGAGCTGCACAACATCGTGGAGCGATTAGTCATTCTTTGTGGCGACACGATTACGAAGGACGACGTGGAGCGTTTCGGCAATCCGCTGCATTAGTTAGGAGTTAGCAGTTTTCAGTTTTCAGTTTTGCAGTTAGGAGTTAGGGGTTAGGGGTTGTTCAGTTATTCAGTTGCCGCTTCGCGTCACTGCGAGGAACGAAGCAGTCCAGGGAAGAATCTATTGTTTGAAAAAACTTTCCCTTGCCCCTTGCGGGGTATTGAAAATAAATGTAATTTTGCACTCGCTTTTCAAGGATGACAAAACTTGTCAACTGAACAACTGCAAACTGCAAACTGCAAACTGTTTTGGGGATGTATGGTTTCGACAGCAAGACGAATTGTCATGTAAGCATGCCGAGCCTCGCAGTGACGCTCGTAAATCTTGACTGCAAAAAAGTAATTGGCGAAAACAACTACGCTCTCGCTGCCTGATCGAAGCACAGTAGGTCACTGGCTCAATCCGCACACAAGGTGAGCGGACGAGACATCTCGCAGGTGGAGATTCCTGATTCCGGCCTGGGAACGAGGTGCTAAGCAATTTCGGGATAGTCGCACTGGCGCTCCGACGGTGTGGCGAAACTCAGGAGATAAGGTCGCGTTTACGGCGTTCGCTTCGTTGCGCGGCACGAAAACCAACAGCGGAATAAGCATGTAGAAAGCCTGGGGGTTCCTTGTTTGGACGAGGGTTCGACTCCCTCCATCTCCACAAAAACCGAAAAAGCCGCTGACCCTTCAGCGGCTTGTTTATATCCTGATGAAGCAATGCACCTACATAGCGATAGACCTGAAGTCGTTGAGCAACGGGCAGGTGCTGTCGGTCGGATATGACTACAAGAAAACCAAGGTCGTGGTGATGGAAATGGCTGATGAGATGTCGATGAACTTGGTGAAACACCATCTTGTGACCGACCAAATCGTCCTGACCATCAACTACGACGCCGAGGAAAGGGCCAAGGAACGCAAGATGCAGGAAGCGCTCTTGGAGATCAAGGCGAAGTTTGGCAAAAACGCCATCCTGAAAGGCCTCAATTTTGAAGAAGGGGCTACGGCTATGGAACGGAATCAACAGATTGGAGGACATAAAGCATAGTTTAGAGTTTAGAGTTTAGGGTTTAGAGTTTAGAGTTATGGAACAATACGAGGATATCATTAATTTGCCGCATCACGTTTCGGCGACACATCCCAACGTCGCCGTAACCTACTTCGAGCCCGACGCGAAGAAAGAAGGCGGAGCCTACAAAACCATCCAAGGCCTACTGAAGGCCATCGACGACTACGGCCAATGCCTCGTTTTGGCTGATGGGATCGTGATTCCTTTGCGTTTGGTTTCGGGGATTGGAATCACATAGATTAGGAGGATATTGTAACAAAGCAAAAAAAAAACAAGGCTTAAAGGTGGTAAGTTACCACTTTATAGCCTTGTTTTTTGAATTAAATTGGAGATTTTAGCCTCCCGTTCAAAGAAAAATCGTATTATTGCACCATGAAAGTGGTAGGCTACCACCTTCGATTGGTGATTTCTTGATTATTGAACCAAATTTTCATCGGAAATGGCAAGAGAGCGACTAAACAATTTGTTTGGAAAATGGAGGGAACTTCAACCGCTTACAGCGCTTCAGCAAAACAGCCTCAGTAGGCGGTTCACCGTGGAGTACAATTACAACAGCAACCACATCGAGGGCAATACGCTGACATACGGTCAAACCGAATTGCTGTTGATGTTTGGTGCCGTAAGCGGAGAGGGACATTTGCAGGACTTCATGGAGATGAAGGCCAGCCAAGTGGGGCTGGAAATGATGAGTCAGGCAGTAAAAGAGGGCAACATGCCCATGACACAGCACTTCATCCGAACACTTCACAAGACGCTATTGCGCGAAGATTACACCGTCTATCGCAACTTGCCTGGAGGACAGCAGACGAGCTATGTGATACATGCGGGTCAATACAAGACGCGGCCTAACAGCGTGATTACCCGCTATGGCGACCGGTTCGAGTATGCCTCGCCCGAAGAGACTCCTGCGCTGATGACCGACCTTGTCAACTGGTATAACGATGCCGAGACGTCTGGCAAATACTCAGTAGTGGAACTTGCCGCTTTGTTTCATTACCGTTATATCCGTATCCACCCGTTTGAGGATGGCAATGGCAGGATTGCTCGCCTAATGGTGAACTACATTCTGGCCCGCCACGGTTGGCCTATGATTGTGGTGAGGAGTAGGAAGAAGCAAGAGTATTTGGAAGCGCTGCATAAAACGGACATAGTAGTTGGTTTGGTGCCTTCCGTTGGGGCCCATGCAAGCCTCACCAAAACGAGAAACTTTGTTACGTATTTTGCTAAGTTGGTTGAAGACGAGTTGGCATATAATATCGCGTACATTGAGAATAAGGATGAAAATGTGTGGTGGTATGATGGCGAAAAAATAGTTTTCCGTTCTCCTAACGCATCAAGACTCCTTCATCTACTTCAAGACAATCCGTATGATACATACGCAAGGTTATCGGAAGAATTAGGCATTAATGTTTCAGCGATACAGAAACTAATAGACGGAATGGCGGACAAGGGCTATATTCAACGTCGCGACACGGATAAGTCTTGGCTTGTACTGGCCACGTCAGTCATAAAATAGTTATCATGAAATCGATGGATTGAATACATGGTTCATACAACAATCACGATGCAACAACTACTCAACCACATCTTTTATCTCCTCCTCCCCGAAGGCGTCACGAAAGAACTCGAAGGAACGACGCATGGCCACGGTGGAAGCAAGACCCGCATCGCCGCCAACATCCTGAGCAAACAATGCAGTGGAAGGGTCAGCTTCGAGCTGGTCGAAGGCACACATTTCTCGCCTGTTTTGCCAAGAATTGAGCTGACGGTTAAAAAAAACGATGCGGAGTGACTATATAGATACAGAAGAAACAAACGCAATAGTACGACCATGAAAATACTGCATACCAGCGACTGGCACTTGGGCCACACCTTGTATGGCTATGACCGCACCCAAGAGCAAACGGCGATGCTGAGCCAAATCATCGACATCGTGAGGGAAAACCGACCCGACGTGTTTCTGCTGTGTGGCGACGTGTACCACACTTCGCAGCCTTCAGCTGCCGTCCAAACCTTGTTGGCAGATGCCATGGTTAAGATACACGAGGCTCACCCACAGATGACCATCGTGATGACTGCCGGCAATCATGACAGCGGCTCGAAACACGAGATCTTCCGCACGCCTTGGAGGGCATTGAACGTGTTTGCCATCGGGCAGATGGAGAAAAACCACCTCGACGAGCACATCGTAGCCGTGCCAGGCAAAGGATACGTCATCGCCGTCCCCTATACCAACGTGCGCAACCTCCCTGAAGGCATCTTCCAACAGCTGATCGACAAGGTGGCCGAGATGAACACCGAAGACCTTCCCGTGGTAATGACTGCCCACACCACGGTGCGCGGCTGTGACTTTACAGGACACGACCATGCGACCGAGCTCACCGTTGGCGGCATCGACGCGCTCGAATTGGGACAATTGGGCACAGGCTACGATTATCTAGCCCTTGGCCATATCCACCACGAACAGTTTGTGCACAGCGGCAAACATAACGTGAGATATTGCGGCACGCCGTTGGCCGTCAGCTTCGACGAGAGCTACTCCCACTCCATCAGCATGGTGGAGATAGAGAAGCATGGCGCCAAACCCACGGTGACGGCCATCGAAATCGACAACCCGCATCCATTGGTGACACTGCCCACCAACGATTTCGCCACTTGGGACGAAGCCTTGGAACGCCTGAAGGAATACCCCGACGACATCCCCTCCTACATCCGACTGAACGTGGCCATCGACGACTTCCTCCCCGCCGAGGCTTTCATGGACGCCGTAGCCCTGACCCAAAACAAGCGATGCCGCCTTTGCTGCATCAATGCGAAACGCAAAACGCCGAGACAAAACGCCGTCACGGCACTCTCGGTGCAGGAATTCCAGTCGGAAGAACCGATTGAAATCGTCAAGAAATACTTCGGCGACAGCGGATACGGCTTCGACGATGAGCTGGAAGCCATCTTCAACGAAGCCCTTGCGATGGTTAAAGAGGAAGAAAGGAAATAAAAACGAGGGAGGACAACAACATGAAAATACAGAAACTCACCATACACAACATCGCGTCAATCGAAGACGCCGTCATCGACTTCGAAGCCAGCCCGTTGGTCGACAGCGAGGTCTTCCTGATTACAGGCAAGACCGGCGCTGGCAAGTCGACCATCCTCGACGCCATCTGCCTCGCCCTCTATGCCGACACGCCCAGACTTGACGGCACCAAGATGGAAGGCAACACCAGAGACGGCGAAGGCGTCGTCATGATCAATGACCCCCGACAACTGATGCGAAAAAACACAGGCGAAGCCTTCGTTTCGTTGACCTTCACAGGAAGCAACGGCACGCATTACAAGGCAACCTGGTCGGTGGCCCGCGCCCGCAAGAAACCGACAGGGCGACTGCAATCGAAAGACTGGATTTGGGAAAACCTCGACACGGAAAAGAAACTCGAAAAAGACGCCGACATCAAAAAAGAAATCAAGGACGCCATCGGCCTCGATTTCGACCAGTTTTGCCGTACGACGCTGCTTGCCCAAGGCGAGTTCACGCGATTCCTCAATAGCGCCGACAAAGAAAAAGCGACGATTTTGGAAAAAATCACCGGCGTCGACGTATATTCCAAGATCGGGAAAAAAATCTACGACGTGACCTCGCAAAAAGAATTGGCCTGGACATCCTCGAAACAGTTGGTCGACGAGATGCCCAACCCTTCCGAGGAAGACATGAAGCGCAAGCATGAGGAGACCAAAAGCCTCGAAGCCCAACAATCGGCATATAGGCGACTGCTAGACAAGGACAAAGCGAAGACAAAATGGTTAAAGGACAATGACGACCTTTCCGAGAAACTGGGATTGACGCAAAAAACATATGACGACGCCGTTGCCACGACCGAAAGCGATTCCTTCAAAGTCGACGAATCGCTGACAAGGCAGTGGACTGACACCGTGGAGGCCCGTGGCTGGCTTAGGGCGAAAACAGATGCCGAAAGCAAGGCGACAACCCACAAGGGCGAGCTAACAACTCTGGCTCGAGAATATGCAAAAGTACTTGCCGGCCTCGCCTTTGCAGAGACAGAAAGACAGAGAGTGGAAACCGAGCGCAACAAGTTGCCCGAGATCAAATCCGAGGAAGAGGCCCTGGCAACGCAACGACTGACCGATCTAAGAGCCTTGCGCGACAAGACCCTTGAGGCAAAGCAAAACATCAAAACGGCGCTCGATCGCATTGACACCTACAAGGCCGAAAAGAGTCGTAGGAAAACGGCAGAAGAAGGTCTCAACAAAGCGCTTGCCGACATCGGACAGAAGAAAGGAGAAGCCTCGAAAATGGAGCCTCTACTTCATGATGCCAAGACAAAAATGGCGTCGCAAAAGGAACTGCTCGAGAAGCAAAAAGACACCATCGACAAGTTTGCCCAAACCATGCGCCAGAGGCTGCATGTGGGCGACATCTGTCCCGTTTGCCGACAGGAAATCAAGAACGAACTGCCCCATGAAGACGAGCTGGCAGCGCTGGTCAACGGCTTGACCGAGGCCTTCAACGAAGCCGATACGGCCTATACGAATTTGCTGAACGAGAAAAACAAGCTGGACGCCGAGATAAAGACCGCCACAAGCGCGTATGAAACCTCCAAACGCGCTTTCGACAACGACGACTCCATCGCAAAGGCACGTCAAAAAGTGATTGAAGCTTGCAAGGCATGTGGCATCGAGACCATCGAAAAAGACACGCCGCAGGTGCTACAGTCTCTGGAAACCGACACCAAAACTGCCTTAAGCGAACTTGACACAAAAATCGAGGAAGCACAGACGCAGGTGAAGAGCCTACAAACCACGATTCGGCAAAGGCAGGCACTCGACGCACAACTAAGCCAAATCGCCACAAAATGCCAGACGGTCAAGGAAATCACCGACGACATCCTCCTTCTGAAGCACGATTGGAGCACGCTGACGGCATCGGAAGCTGAGGAAATGCCGGATCTGTTGAAGAAAGCCAACGACGTGAAGAGCAAGACCGCCACGGCTTTGGACCAACTGAAACTTGCCGAGGACGCCATCGCACAAAACGATCATCTATTGGACGATTATTTGCAAAGCCAAGCCGACATCAACAGGGAACGCCTCACCGCATTGGACACCTATACTCCCCTATCAATCTCGGAATTAAGCGCAAAGATTGACAGAGTGCGTAACAAAGTATTGGCTACCAAGACCTTGAAGGAAGAGGCATTCAAGAACCTACAGGAACACTTGAATGCAAAACCTGTGCTGAATGACACTGACACCCTGGAGGCTTTGACGAATCGCATTGCCGATTGCGAAAAGATGCTGACAATGATGGCCGAAAAGAAAGGCGCCCTCATCCAAGAGCAGAACACCGACAAGCATAACAGAGAGCTACATCAGCAACGCTCCGCCGATGCCGAAAGGAAGAAAGCCGACTACCAGAAGTGGGCACGCATGAACCAATTTATTGGTGATGCCACAGGCAGCAAATTCAGGAAAATCGCACAAAGCTACGTGCTTTCGAGCCTGATCCAATCGGCCAACAGTTATATGCAAACGTTGACCGACCGTTACCTACTAAAAGTGGACCCCGGCACTTTCGTCATCTCCATCGAGGACGCCTATCAAGGCTTCGCCAGCAGGGCGGTAAGCACCATCTCGGGCGGTGAGAGTTTCCTCGTCTCATTGTCGTTGGCACTGGCCTTGAGCGACATCGGGCAACGCCTGTCTGTCGACACCCTGTTCATCGACGAAGGCTTCGGCACCCTGAGTGGCGAGCCGCTGCAAAATGCCGTCAACACGCTACGCACGCTCCACACCAAAGCTGGCCGCCACGTGGGCATCATCAGCCATGTGGAGGAACTGAAAGAGAAAATCCCCGTCCAGATTCAGGTGGAACAGGAAGGGCACAACTCTTGCAGCACGATTAAAGTCATGACAACGACCTAGTAAGGGTTCGAAGAAATCCACCAGCGACGACCGCCAACAGCCTCTATTCCCGCAGTCTCTGCAAGGAACGACACAGGCGGTCGTTGCTTTTTTTCCGTCCATTCCGTGCAACCTATCGGAAAATTCCGTATTTTTGCAGATTAATACAAAAACTACACGCCATGTCATTTGATACCGAAAAAATCATTGGTGAAGGCCTGACCTACGACGACGTCCTCTTGGTCCCTTCCTATAGTAATGTACTTCCCCGTGAAACCAACCTGAAAACCAAGTTCTCGCGCAACATCGACTTGAACATCCCCGTCGTCTCTGCCGGCATGGACACCGTGACGGAGAGCCGCATGGCCATCGCCATCGCGCAAGAAGGCGGCATCGGCGTGCTGCACAAGAACATGACCATCGGCAAGCAGGCCGCCGAGGTGCGCAAGGTGAAACGCGCCGAAAACGGCATGATCAGCGACCCCGTGACCATCCATGTCGACGCCACCGTGAAAGACGCCCTCGACCTGATGGGCGAATACCACATCGGAGGCATCCCCGTGGTCGACAGCCAGAACGTGCTCGTCGGCATCGTCACCAACCGCGACCTGCGTTTCGAGCGTGGCCTCGACCGCCCCATCGCCGAGGTGATGACGAGCAAAGACCTCATCACCACGACGGAGGTCTCGTTCGAGAAGGCCGCCGACATCCTGCAACAATACAAGATCGAGAAGCTGCCCGTGGTCGACAAGGACAACCACCTGATTGGCCTCATCACCTATAAGGACATCATCAAGGTGAAGGCGCGTCCCAACGCCTGCAAGGACTCGCGTGGCCGCTTGCGTGTGGCCGCTGCCGTGGGCATCGCCGCCAACACGCTTGAC
>FLNV01000577.1_pt1 | contig 30138 bp, 24 predicted proteins | sample 1140351 | NCBI WGS metagenome assembly FLNV01 (sample SAMEA3878207, study PRJEB12797) | bioreactor metagenome | biome: Moose rumen | place: Sweden | collected 2011-10
CCACCGCCCGTGGAAGGCGACGGCAGCACCCTCTTCACCGAGCGCTACAAGAAGCGGACGGACGACTCTCTCGAACCCACCGAACAGGGGGAGATACCTGCGCCCGACCTCGCCGACGTCAACTGGGACAACTACGAGGAACCGCTTGCGTCGGCTGCCAGCTCTGCCGGCACCCGTTCTGCGTCAGAACAGCCACGCAAGACGGCCACCGCCGCCGCTTCCAAGCCCACGGCATGGACACCCTCCAACGACATGAATTTCGACTACAACTCATACACGTCCTTCACACCTTCGTCCGACATCGCCATCGTCACCGACAACGGCCTCGACGTGCTACCCTATGCTGCCAACGACGCGGAGAAGATCGACTTCATCAAGAGCTTCTACGAGGACTGCTTCGCGCGCGACGGACGTAATGTCGACGAGTCCATGCTCTCCGTCTCCTGCCGTAGGTTCATTCAGGACAAGGTGGCGGAGAACGGTGAGTTCACCACCGGTCGTTTCTTCCGCACCCAGCGGCAGAAAGCCTCCAAACCCTGGGATGAGGTCCGCAAGAACATGACCATCAAGGCCGTGGGCGACGACTGGTTCAAGATCGAGATGGACGAGGGTGCCGGTAAGAAGTCCTTCAACCTCAAGGTCGTCGAAATCGACGGACAAATCAAGATCGACATGGTCAACAACAAGAACATCTGATATTTCCACCTTTCAAGTCCAAAAATGGTGAAATTAGCTTAAAAATTCTAGAAAATCTTACTTTTCTTCCTTTTTATTTGGTCATTCCAAAAAAAAGTAGTAACTTTGCACTCGCAATTGAGAAACACCCTTTTCTCAGTGCTTACATATCGCGAGGTGGAGCAGTTGGTAGCTCGCCAGGCTCATAACCTGGAGGTCGCATGTTCGAGTCCTGCCCTCGCAACTAAATGTCCGTAACGTGTTGAAAATTAAATAAATTCAACATTGTTGTAAAAAAACTCGGACGAAATTCGGACGATTTTTTCTTTTCGGTTAAGCGGCAGGCTTAGTCGAAAAGAAAAAAAATGTCTAAAAATAAAATTTCCACCAATTCCAGCCGTAATAGTTTGATGGCATACACCTTGCCGAAGTTGCATACTGGCAAAAGCTGGTATGTGGATTTCTATTGTTATGACCCGCTGACTCAGGAATTGAGGAGAAAAAAATACATGCTTGACCGCATTAAGACTGTGAAGCAGCGCAGGGCAAGAGCCTCGGAACTCATCACCACCATCACTTACAAGCTCCAGCACGGCTGGAACTGCTGGGCAGAGACAGACAACACACGTCATTACACGACGCTGACAAGTGCGATGGACTTGTATAAGCGGACAATCGACAAGCAATACCGGACAGGTGCGCTCAGGGAGAAGACGTGGCGGACGTACATGTCATATTTCAAGGGTTTTTCAGCCTGGCTTGACGAGTGTCCAGTCGCTCTGATATATGTCTATCAGGTGGACCGTACAGCTATCCTTGATTTCCTCGACTATCTCTATAATGACAAGGACGTGAGCGCCAGAACGAGGAATAATTACAAGAGCTGGCTCTACACCTTCTGCGAATGGCTTATGCAGAAGAATTATATCACGATGAATCCGGTGGACGGCATTAAGAACCTGCGTGAGGAGGCGAAGAAGCGCGACGCGCTGACGAAGCAGGAGCTTTCACGGCTTAGAACCTACCTCGCAGAGACAGGCCAGAAACACTTCCTGCTTGCCTGTCTGCTGGAGTATTACGCCATGATCCGGCCGAATGAGCTCTGCTTTCTTCGCATCGGCGACTTCAAAATTGCAGAGCAGAAAATCGTGGTGAGCGGAACCTGGAGCAAGAACCGGCGTGACGAAGCGGTCGGGCTGAACACCGAGGTCTTAAAACTGATGATAGACCTTGGCATTTTCAATTATCCTTCAGAATACTATGTTTTCGGGAAAAATTTCGTCCCGTCGCAGAAGCAGGCTCAGTCCAGGATCTTCCGTGAGCGATTCACAAAAATAAGGGAGTCACTGGGCTGGAGTGACTCCCTGCAGTTCTACAGCCTGAAAGATTCCGGCATCCGTGACCTCGCGAACGCGAAGGGCATCGTGATTGCCAGGGACCAGGCCCGACATGCTGACGTATCGACGACAAACCGCTACCTGAAGGGAGAAGCGATGCCGGTGCACGAGGAGACGAAGAACTTCATAGGGTCCCTCTAATCATCTTCAATTCTATAGGCCTCCATCTTCATTTGCTGCGACATTCCTGTCTCTGCACAGAATGTGGCGGTGATTTTCTCTGCAAGGTATTTTTTTCCATGTACCATAAACACAGATGTGGCATGACGAGATGACGAGTGCCAGGAAAGGGATGCAGATGGTTTTGTACATAATCCTATCTTTTCAAGATTTCAATCCAGATGTCGTCTGTTGCGGTGAGGAGTTTTTTGTAGAGCTTCTCGAAGCAGGCCTGGGATGACGTGACACGTCCGACGACGGTGTTCATGCCGACGATGATGCATCCGGAGGAGGAGTTCTGGTTTGTGCCTTTGTGGATGAGTATGCCCTCGAATCCTGGCACACCGGCGAGATAAGGTACCTTTCCCCTGCAGAACTGCCAGTAATAGGGCTTGGCTGAGAACTTGGGTGACACGCGGTTCATGAGGACGCGGTATTTCCCTCGTGGTATGGCAGTCTGGTTCTTGACCTTGACTGCCATGATCTGCTGAAGCGGCATGTCGGCTGTGAGACCTCTGTCGATGTCCTCGATGGTGTCGCAGAGGTATATGCCATCGACGTAGAGGTGGCCAATCTGGTAAGGCTTGCCAGGCTTCATCGCAATTCGTTTCAGAGTTAGAAGCATTGTTTTTGTTAGTTTAAAGTTTAATGTTTATTGACATGATTTTCGGCTGCGCTCAACATAGCCTAAGCGAGCTTGGCTCTGTATTCACTTGCACGAAAATTAAAGTTTAAAGTGCCATGCGGACGGTTTCAGACGGATTTATTCGGAAGACGCCCCATGGGGTGTGTCTTCGTCGGGGAGGTTGAGTTCCCGTCGGATGTTGTGGATCTTTCCGGTGACGTAGATGGAGATGCCGAAGATACTGCCGGTATAGATCAGGCACTCGCCGAAGAACCAGAGCACGGAGTCGGAGACTTCGCCTGTGGGCGGGACGATGAATCCGGCAATGACGAGTGCCGCACCGACAGCGAGCATTCCGATTGCGGACCAGACTTGTATGGATTCTTTTCTTTCTTTAGTCATTTTTTTCAGTTTTTAGTTTTCAGTTGCCATGCGGACGGATTTAGTTACAAGACGCCCCACGGGGCGTCTCTACTTCAGCAAAGTTAGGGAATTTCCGGATGGGTTGGTTGGACAAGTTTCAACATATAGGTACCAGTGGTCACTGGCGCAAAAAAACGGGCGCACACCGCGTTGATGGTGTGCGCCCTGATTGTTGTCAACCAAAAAGGAGATGTTAAATTATTCTTTTGAATTCTTTATTATATTTGCGGCTTGCGCAAGTCTGCCAGAGAGGTCGTTGAGTGCGTTGGCGAGTGTCTGCACTTGTTCGTTGGTGAACTCAGCAGGCTTTCCGTTTACGTTGTATCCGTGTAGGCGCTGGAGGAGCCAGTTGGCAGATTTGCCGAAATAGTGGCGTGCCATCTGCGAGAGGTTTAGGAAGTCTGCACACTCGACCATGGCGAGCCAGACGGCTCCCTCCTGCTTCTGCGCGATGCTTTTACGTGCTTCCTGTACGATGTTTTCAATTTCTTTGTCCATGTTAATTTTGTTATTTTTAAGCATCCCTCCCTTAGGAGGGATGCCATCATTTTAATCTTTGAGTTTCTTTTCAATTTGTCTGAGTAGTTGTTCTGTCGCTTGTTTCAGATAGTCTCTTTTCGACTCCTCTGCCAACATCCTGACTACTACGATTAATTTTCTGATTAGGATTTTTTCGTCTTTGTTCAATTTCAACACCTCCTTTCCTTTTTGATTGACGATGCAAAGTTAATAATAATTTTCTTATTATGCAAATATTTTAATAAGAATTTTATTATTTTATGCAAAAAAATAAAACCACGGGGGATTCCGTGGTTTTTGATGATTTTTACGACAGATTCAAGATGCCGGGTATGGACGGGGAAGTTACAAGACGCCCCGCGGGGCGTCTCTACTGTGCTAAATCAAGTTCACGGTCGGAACCAGTGCCTACACGTACGGTGCGCAGCTTCATTGCATCATAGTCAACCAGACAGAGGTCGAACGTGGGTGTGCCTCCGTCCTGCATGTTGGTGGTCATCATGACAGGTATGGGGTCGGTGGTGAGCACTCCGTCCTCATGGGTGTGCCCGGCTATGATGCAATGCACCTTGCCTTGCTGGACTGCCGAGAAGTCGTATGACTTGCCGTTGTAGGAGAACGTGGACCGTTTGTTGAAGGCATCAGCCATTCGGGCTGTGTTATACGTAAGCGAGTGCCGTACAATAGGGTCATCCGACACCGCTGACACATAGTAGGAATGCGCCAAAAGGATTATATGCTCATCCGAATTCTGCTCCAGCATCCGCCCGAACCACTCCAGCTGCTCAAGGAAGAAATCGTCCATGGGTGGCATCCCAGTGCTTGTCCATTTCCATGTGTCAAATACGAAGAACCTTGTCTTATTGCCTTTGAATGTGTAATAGGACTTACCGTAAGGTCTGAACCATATATTGGCGGCACCTTTGTATGTCACGGATTGTGGAGCGTCCAATCCTCCCTTAAGATAGTTGGTGTCGTGATTGCCGAATATGGGATAATATTTGTCTCCAAATAATTTCCGCATCGTGCCGTCAATGAAACCAAGCTTGAAATAAGCAGATGCATAAGTCTCGCCTTGGTTCAGCCAGTCACCACCATTGATGACGAAATCCGTTGGTGTGGAGTTGAAGTAATGGAGTAGCCGGGTCATGTAGACATTGAATGTGCGTTTGTTTGCAGCAGTCCACGATGTGCCAGCACTCATGATGTGCGGATCGGTGAAGAAGATGAAATTCTCCGTATCTCCAGCTGTGTTGCAGAGTGCGCAATAGTCGGTGCATCTCGAGTCGATGTTGGCCTTGTCGAACTTGCCATTGAACGCATACATGATGAGGTCTTCGTCTGTCACATTGGTCGGTGATGCGTCAAGAATGAATTGCGGTCTGTTTGTCGCTGATGCAATTTCAACTCCCATCATCTTCCACCCAAGGTAATGTGCGTTTGACGGTATCGGAATGATTGTAGTACTACCTGCTGGCAACTCCAGTATCTCTGTCCACCCTGTCGCAAGATTTGTCGGTGCGTTGTTAACTCCCGATGTCGAGTTGGAGGTGAACATACAAATCTCCAGCGGATAGTTGACGCTGGTTTTGATAATCAAAAAGCCTTTATTAGTGATTGGCAACCAACCTTGTCTGTAACCAGACACCGTTGCCCATACAGGATCCTCGCCAGTTGTGAGAAAATAAGTGCCTACCGTACCATTACCCTTGATGTCATTATATGTCTGCTTGAAATAGTTCTCCAACAGAACTGATGTTTGATTCGCTATCTCAATTGCAATTTTACCGCTGGATGCACCGTCTGCAATTGCGCCCATCGGTGTGTTGTAAACGAAATTCTCAACACTTTTTGTGGTCATGATGTAGGCATAGCCGTCAACCGGGGCGAGATAAACGCCATTGGCAGCAAGTGTGGTTATCTTTTCAACTATGACCGTTTCTTCGTCCGTGAACACCACTGGAGGATAGCTTGCCTGCACATCCAGCATCAGCGCATTGCCGGCACTAACCTTCAGCCTCTTGCATTTGATTGTGGACGATGCCTCCCATTTCGGCATCACATCACCCACTGCCAATGCGCTGGTGTTGATGTAGCCGTACGACCAGTCGTCAATCAGCATCCCCGCCTTGTCGAGCATCGACACAGCCTGGCCATCGACGAGCTTGCTGACCTTCGTCACGTTGAGGTTGGCGGTGTTGGTGACGACACAGAACTTGGTGGTTTCAGCCGGTGCCGTCCATGTACCGCTTGCAAGAGATGCAGACCACAGGCAGTTGGCAGCAGTACATCCAGCATAAGTGACATCGCCCTTGTAGAATGCCTCGAACTTGCCACTGCCCACCGCTCCGACAACTTTCCACACATCGCCTGGTGCAGACGGAAAAATGTAGATATGATAGCCCGTGCCTGCCGTTCCGGTGTTGTTGGAACCAATCCTGCTCCCGGATTTCAGCACCGCCCATCCTCTCTTGTCGTGTATCTGGTCAACGAAGACCTTGTCGATGGTTCCGTCGACGTTCTTCCCTGTGGTTTCGTTGGAGACACGTTTCAGCCCTTCATACTCAGCGTCGATGGCAGACTGCACGTCGCCGTCGCCCATAGGCGATGAGGTCTTGTCGAACGTGACGGTCTGGGCGACTGTCTTCGGCATGAGCTGGTTGCCCTGTCCGTCGGTGAGCTGTACGTTGTTTCCGGCGATTGTCTGGTAGTCGAGGTCGATGCCTTGCTTGGCCTGTTCGATTTCGGCGATGGCTTCTGTGAGCGCGTCGGCGATGGATATGTCTGCTTGTGACGTGGATGACGAGATCTCGTCGAGTGCAGCCTGGAGATGTTGTCGGATGGTAGCGACGATGTTGTCGTAGTCGGCTTCGGCTACGGCAGTACGAATGTATTCGATGACTGCCTTGAGTGTGGATCCGACAAGTTCTGCCGTGTTTGATGACTCAGCCTGGGCTGTTCGTATCTGCTCGGCGAGTGCGATAAGGTCTGTATAGGTTGACATATTTAGTTTAATGTTTAAAGTTTAATGTTTAAAGATTCATACAGATTGGCGGTTTCAGGAGTCGAAGATGGCTTGTGCCTGATCGTCGTTGATGGGTTCGGAGAGAGTCTGGAGGATGAGTGCGCGGTCGGCCGGGGAGAGTGAACGGAGGCGGTCGAGGGGTATGTTGACGGGCTGTGCCTGTCCGGTGTTGTTGACTTGTATGTAGAAGACGTTTTTCTCCATGCGGCGTGGGTCGTCGATGGCTGGTGGCTTGTCGCCGATGATGTCGCGCAGGTGCTTCTTGGCAGCGTTCCAGTTCTTGAAGTCTCCTTCATCGCGGCATCGCTTGATGAGCTCAACCTGGTCTTTGATTTCCCAGACGTGCCAGAAGTCGAAGTCGAAGGTGTGCTGTGTCTTGAAGAGGTCGCGTGCGAGTGCGATGTCGCGGCGGAGAATGGTGTCGGAGAGGTTGTACTTCTCTTTCATGAGTGAGAGTACGTGCTGCTCGTCGGGGTAGTTGTCGAAGAGCCGTGCCGCCTGAAGGACGCGTTGGTATTGCGCCTCCATCCGCAGGGGGAGAGGGTTGTTGTCGGGATCGATGGCGTGTGCCATGATGGTGTCGTGAGTCTGCTGGAGGAGGGTCATGTTGTTATAGTTTTCAGTTTTCAGTTTTCAGTTTTCAGTGCCATGCGGACGGTTATTTTCAGTTTTCAGTTGTCATGCGGAGGGGGAAGTTACAAGACGCCCCGCGGGGCGTCTCTACTGGCGATGGCGTAGTCGAGCTGTTGTATTTCTTCGTTGAGTTTTTCCAGTTTCCTGGTGTATCTTACTTTCGCTGGCGAGTCGGGCATGGGGTTGGGCTGTGGCAGGCGTGTCTCCTGCTGGTAGAGAAGCATGTTGTTTGTGCGGGTCCGCTTGGTGGCGAGGAGTTTCCGCTGACGGCGCAGTTCCTGGAAAGAGAGAGCCTGGAGGTCGGTGGAGGAGTCGGACGGGTCGGACTTGTCGGACGAGTTGGACGGGTCGGACGAGTTGGACGAGGCGGAGGGGATGTCTTTGGGGTTGATGTCTTGTCCGGACTGGAGGTAGCGGTCGTAGAGCGGGTAGAGCTGCTCGAGCTGGTCGGTGATTTGCTCGATGGCGTCGGAGAGCTGCTTTCGCTGACTGTTGAGCTCGTCGGTGTTCTGTGGCGGAATGTCGGCGAGCTGTCGGCATGCCTTGGCCCGCTGCTTGTAGAGTGCGGCGTAGGTGTGGATGACTGATGCGATGTTGGGCGGGACGGATCCTGGCTGAGCCTGCTCTTTTTCAGCTACGGCGAGAATGGCCCGGGACTCTTTCACGGGTGTGTCCTCCGGAGACTCCTGTCCCTGGAAGACGTGGAGCTCCGGGTCGGTGTCCTCTGGCAGTGGTTTTCCGAAGACGGAGACGAACTCACGGATGAGGAAATTGAGACGTGCGCCAGCCTCAGGTCCGCCGGGACCTACCTGGCTGAGCTTTCGGACGACTGCAGGCTTGAATCCGGACTGGATGAGAATGGATATACCTTGGTTGAAGTCGCGTGAAGTGGATTTGATCCATGCGACTGCTGCTGATCGGAGGTTCATTGTTTTTTAGAGTTTAAAGTTGAAAGTTTAATGTTTAAAGAGGCATGCGGACTGGGGGGAGTTACAAGACGCCCCGCGGGGCGTCTCTACTACGAGAGGGTGCGGGCGGTTCCGGCTCCGGTGTCGAGTGTGGTGAGGATGGTGTTTCGGTAGCGGATCTGTATGTCGTTGTAGCCTTGTGAGCGGAGCATGAGGTAGATGGGGTCGAGGAAGTTCTGGCGGTGTATCCATGCGTTTGCGATGTTGACGAGGTATGCCTCGCGTATGTTGGACCCTCCGGACTGGAGCGCATAGGTACCTCCAGGCATACCGGCTCCGAGTACGTTGGGGTTGACTCCGAGCGTGAAGAGGATCTCGGAGTTGGCCGCCGCCGATGTGACGAGGTTGTCTCCGCCTTTGTACTTGTTGTCGAGTGCTGTGATTTTCCACTCTTCCTCGACTTTCCCGGATGCCTCGTTGACACAGTAGTTGGTGAAAAGGGGCTTCTCGGCGTTGTCTGTTCCGCAGAGGTTGTCTTCAATGATGTCCATTTCCTTGTTGATGGCCTGCTTTCGTGCGTTGATGTCCTTGTAGGCGGTGCGGGGGAATTTCTTGTCCCAATATGAGTAAGGGATCTGGACGTGCCACTTCCACGTGATCTGATTCTTGTAGGCTTTCTTGAGGAACTTGGGGACGAGGCGTGCGATGTCGATCCATCCGAGAATGTAGGCAGAGAGCCATACGGGCTCGCCATAGATCTCGTCGTTTGACCAGGAATCGCGAACGAGCATGACCTTTGGCGAAGTGAGTGCGTGCTGTTCGATGAGTTGCTGGAACTGCAGCTCGGTGTCGTACTCGGCGAGTGTGTCGAGGATGTCGGCGTGGTCGTCGGGTGTTGACTCCGGGAGCTGTGGCCAGCATCCGGAGACGATGCACTTCATCCGTCCGAACTGGTCGGGCTGTGTGAGCCGGAAATAGAGCGGATTGATGGGGTTGAGCCCTGCGATCTGTGACCCGGTGAGGTCGGGTATGAGCTGTACGGCCGACAGTCCGTACTTGAAGTAGTCGCGCGACGCGCGCTCGAGGTACCGCCTGATGAGACGTGAGTTGAGGATTCTGTTGAGGGCGGGGTCTTCCACAGGGGAGAGGATTTCGTTTCCGTTGGCTTCGTTTCCTTCGACACGGCAAGGGAAGAGCCCTTGCCCGAGTGTGAGGTTCTGGAGGAAGCGGAGCCCTGTGTTGAGTACGGAGGTGCCTCCGATGACCTTCGCCGCTTCCTGCGGGAACCGGTTGTTGTGCTTCCCCCAGTTGACGACTTTGTAGTCTTGCCAGATGGTGTAGCTGAGCCCGTAGGATTCGAATGGTGCGATGATGTCGCGCTTTCGGATGTCGTAGTCGGCTGGTTTTCCGACGGACTCTCCGAAGATGCGTGTTGAAGAGAGGAGGAGCGGTGTGCCTTGTTCGTTGAAGAGGATATCCATGTGTTATAGTTTAAAGTTGAAAGTTTAATGTTTAAAGAGCCATGCGGAGGGATTTATTTTCAGTTATGTTTTGTTTTTTTGAACTTTGAATTTTGAACTTTGAACTTTAGTCGGTGACGGTCTTTCCGTTGTACTGCACGATATTGTAGATTCGGACGGGATAGACGTGGATTCCGGGCTCTGGGACTCCGAGGCAGTCGCATGCCTGGATTCCACGGAGGCGGAACACTTTGTTGTTCATTTTTCCTGCTCCACAGGCATAGGCCTTGGGAAAGAAGATGAGCTTTCCCTGCTGTGTGACGAACTTGATGGAGAAGATCCGCCGTCGTCCGTCGGGTAGTGTCCGGATGTCGAGCTCGTCGAGTAGCTGCTGTCGGGTGATGGTCATGTTGTTATAGTTTAAAGTTGAAAGTTTAATGTTTAAAGAGCCATGCGGATGGATTTATTTTCAGTTATCAGTTGTCAGTTGCCATGCGTAGGGGGAAGTTACAAGACGCCCCGCGGGGCGTCTCTACTGGAATGAGGGGTCGAAGGTGGTGTCGAAGACGTTGACGGGTGGCTGGAGCGGCCGGTTGAGGACTGGCTGTATGCGGTTGGCGATCCGATAGGTGATGATGGCCGATACGGTGGATGAGCGCGGCGTGGTGTCGGAGAGGTCGATGGCAGTGATGGTGGCTTCCTCTGTTGATCCGTCGGCCTGCAGGATGAGGGTGCGTGGTGACTGGGCGAGTTGTCGGATGGACTGGTACTGCTGCCGTGTGATATGTCCAGTGGAGACTTTGTGGATGTCCTCGAGTTCTTCCCATGCCCTGCGGTATTTTCCGTCGATGTATGCGAGTTCCGCATCGAGGTTGGTTGTGAGGTGGTCGTTTCCTGTGAGGACTTCCGCCTCCGGGCATCCGAAGCAGTTGGTGAAGAGGAATGTCGTGGCTTGCCGGTTGTGGAGGTGGTCGATGTGGAAGTTGATGGTGTCGGTGACGGCATCCTGACTGGAGAGCTCAGCCCTTATGTGGTGGATGTTTTCCGGACTGACAGAGGCACCGCCAGTGGCCTGGTTGAGCATTGTGGCGATTTCGGCGAGTGAGAGGCAGTGGACGGTGATGGCGTTGTCACCCGATTGTAGTTGTAGTCGTTCTGACCGCAAGGATCCGTCCTGGGCGTAGGTGACAAGGATGGATGCGCTGAGCTGGCTTCTGTACGAGATGATGACGGGCACGGCCGGGGTGATGGTGCGGTCGGTGTATGTGGTGAGGAATCCGTTGTGCTGTGAGGGGGTGAGAGGAGATGCCGCCGTCGATGTGCGCACCGTTGCGTAATAGAGTGACGTGGTGTATGATGTTGTGGTTTTGTCGGCGTGAGTGACAGTGACGGTGAGATTGACCGCAGGCGTGAATGATGAGAGCTGCGGGATGCCGGCTCCGATGTCGTAAGGCTTGATGTATGCCATGGCCACGGCATCGAGCTGTCGGATGGTGATGGTGTCGTCGGCTGCTGGTGCGTACTGCTCGTTGACGGCAGTGAGGATGTCGCCTTGCAGTGTGGCGACTTGTATGGTGATTGCGTCTCCTTCAGCGTATGACAGCTGGAGGTCTGGCAGGTCGGGTGCGTAGTATTGCTGATTCCACATATTTTCAGTTTTCAGTTATCAGTTATCAGTTTTCAGTTGCCATGCGGACGGTTATTTTCAGTTATTAGTTTTCAGTTATCAGTGCCATGCGGACGGATTTAGTTACAAGACGCCCCACGGGGCGTCTCTACTTCAGCAAAGTTAGGAAAATCCGGGAAGGTTTAGTTGGACAAGTTCGGCGGTTACCTGTCAGTCCTTCGGCGTGAGTTGTTCCTCATCTTCTCAGCGAGCTGCTCAGCTTCGATGGTACCGAATTTACCGGTGGCGTAGGTGTGTGCGATGATGGGCTGTGAGAGTCGTTCGTTGAGCTGGTTGATGGCCTGAGCGGTTGATGCGATGAGTTGCCTTGTGCCGTCGTCCTGGCGCTTTGATGCCGTATGTCGTGCGGCGACGGGCGTGGCGACAGCTGCCACGTCGTCGGCTGTGAGCGTTCGGATGTTTCCGGTGCGCTGTGCGTTGTCGATGAGATCGAGCAGCGGTCGCACAGCGGGGTTGGCAACGGCGAAGCGGTTGGCCACGAACTCGCCGGCATGGACGATTCCTCGTGGCTGGTTCCACTGTCCCGGTCCGGTGAATCCACCGGTGTCGAAGTTCTGGACGGAGGCCTTGACAGCAGCGAACGCAATTTTCACCGCTGCTATCTTGGCAAGCGAGACGGCCGCTTTTGCCCATCCGGCAGGTCCGGCGATGGCTTCGACTGCAGGAACGACCATTGATGCGAGTATCATCTTCTCGACAGCATCGAGTATGATGTTGAGTACTGACTTGAGCGCGCTCTTGATTCCATCCTTGCTTCCGTTGATGGCATTTCCGAGTGCCGTTCCGAGGGATTCGCCGATTTGTGATGTGATGTCGATGATGGCTTTTCCTTTCTCTTTCACCATGGCTTCGAGGCCGCCCATGTAGTCTTGCAGCGCCTGGTACTCGGGTGAGTCGGGGGAGAGTGTCTGCATGTAGGACTGTACGGTCTGGATTTCCTGTTGGAGGGCACTGATTCCGGAGAAGGCTCCGAATCCCTCGTTGGTGTTGGCTTGCTGGAATGCCTCGGTGCGTTTCTGGAGGTATTTGTTGAGCGCGTCGATCCCCGCCTGGTATTCTTCCGAGGTTCTCCATGCCTCCTGCCGCTTCCTTGCCGCTTCCAGCTGGATCTTGATGACGGCATCCTGGAAGGCCTGCTCTGAGAGAAGGCCCATTTCGTGGTACTGCTGGAGTGTTTCGATTTTCTGTTGTGCTTCGTCGTTTATCTCCTGGAACTGCTTCTGGTCGTGTGTGAGCTGGTCTTTGTCGATGTCGTCGAGTAGCTGGTTGAGCTGCTGTCGGTGCTTGACGTAGATGTCGCGCACTTTGGCAAGGAGCTGCACCTGCTGCTCTTCGCTGAGTCCCTGGACCTGCATCTTTCGCTGGAGTGTTTCGACGAGGAGGGCTTCGAGTTCCTGCTGGTACTGCTCTTCGCTCTGTATATCTCCGTTGCGGTAACGCTCCTTGATTTCGTTGATGCGCCGGTTGTACTCGAGTTCAATGGCTTCAAGCTGTTGGCGGGTGCGTTTCTCCTCTTCCTGCTGGCGGTCTTTCCCGGGGTCGGACGTGGAGGACTTTGCGGGTTTGGCGGATGAGGAGGGTTTGCTGGACGAGGAGGGTCTGCTGGACGAGGAGGGTCTGGTGGGTGAAGGTGCTTTGGATCCAGACTTGTTGAATGCGGATGCGCCAGAGAGAGGCGCTGTGGTTGTGGCTTGCCCACCTGTGATAGCCTGTTGCTTGTAGTAACCGTAGGTTTCGGTGTCAGCTTTGACAAATGACTCAATCTGCTTGAGTGACCCTTGGAGTTCTTCGAGTTCCTTGATGCCGTTCTGTACGGTGTCGATGCCTTTATAGATGGAATCTTCCCATTCCAAATATCCGTCGTCATAAACTCGTGTTGTGTAATAGGAGACTTTTCCTGTCTGCTGATCGACGAATGCCCCTTGCTTTTCTTCTTTGTATTTTTGCTGTGGTTTGAGGTCGGTGAGGTGCCGAAGGTTTGATGCATTGGTGTTGAGTTCGATTGATTTGTCGAGTATGTTTTTGTTGATCTCGACGACTTTCTGGTATGCTGCCTCTGCCATCGCCATCTTGTCGATTTTGCGGATATAGTCATCAATGGCTTTCTGATTTTCCCGGAGGACGACTCCTTCGCGTGAGAGTGAGGCCTGATAACCAGGAATGATTTGCTGCAGGGCTGCGATGGCTCTTTTCTTCTCGTCGTAGGATGCCGCGTTGTCGTGAATGATATTTGATAGTTCCTGAATCCGTGTCTTCTCTTCTGCTGTCTTCTGGTTTGCCGCCTGAAGGGTTTCGAGCAGTGTGTTCTGCGCCTGGTTAAGTTTGTTGGTCTCTTCTGTTGCCTCTTCCTCAGACGATGCGAATAATGAAAACACGGTAACGGCCGCTGATACCACAGTGAGAATTATGCCAAGAGGATTTGCTTTGACAACAGTGTTGAATGCGTGCATGGCTGCACTAGCAGCTGCGAGGTTTCCTGTGAGTGCCATGAATCCTGCCCGTAAGAGCATGGTTACGGCGGTGTAAGTCTGTGATATTGCATTTGCAGACTTGATGGAGACGATATATCGCTTTGTGGCCATATCAGAGAGGTTGAGCTGCAGTGTCCAGGCTTTTGTGAGTGCGATGGCGGCAGTCTTGACGGTGTTCCATGCGGTTTCCGTAGCCTTTGCTACTGTTGACCATGTGTTGTAGAGAATGATGGATGCAGTGAGTGTCCCGACGAGTCCGATGTGGGTGCTGATGAAACCGATCATGGTTGAGATGACGCTGAGCACTCCGGACATTCCCTGTAGGAGGGTGTTGTATGCCGGTGCAAGTGCTTCCCAAATGGCCATTCCCTGCTCGTTGATCATGTTAGTGAGCTGAGCCATCTTGACTTCGGTGGTGTCGGAATTGATGGCAGCCTGCTCGACGGCGGTGGATGTGCCGGTGACGGCTTCGGTATATTGACGGAAGGCATCAGAAGAAGAGATCATGGCTTGCGCTACGGTGTAGGTCCCTTCTCCAAATGCTTCCATCATCTGCTCTGTCGTGAGGTTCTTGGCAGCGAGGTTCTCGAGTGCGGTCTGAAGTCCGACCACTGACGGCCGGCAGTCGTCTGCCATGGTCTCAAGTTTGAGGAAGAAAGTCTTCAGTCCTGTTCCGGCTACTTCAGACTTGATTCCTTTCTCAGCGAGAGTCTCGATGGATCCGACAAGTTGTTCGATGGGGATTCCGGCGGTTGAGGCAGCGACACCAGCTTTGATGATGGCCGCCGTCTGCGACTGCACGTCTGCTGCTCCAGCTTTGGATCCGGCAGCGAGCACATTGACATAACGGGCTGCCTGGTCTGCTCCTGCACCGTATTGGTTGAGGGCGAGGGTGACACCATCGACGGCATCCTTGAGGTCCATCTTGGCTGCCTGGGCGAGACGCATGGCTTCGATGGTGACGGCGTTGAGCGCTTCCTTGTCGCCGAGCAGTTCCGGCTTTGCTGAGCCGACGAGCATGTAGGCTTCGAGTATTTCCTGTGAGGACTGGGTGACGCGTAGTCCCGTCTCATCCATGGATGTGGAGAGACGCTCAGCCTGGTCGGTAAGCCACTGGATGGAAGAGTCGTCGAGTCCTGTAAGGGCTTTGAGGTTGGCAGCTGACGATTCCTTCTGGTTGAAGAGGTCGCGGAAGCCGGCGAGCATGTTCTTCAAGCCGTTGAGGGAGTTGTAGCCAATCTGATTGAAGAAGCCTTCCTTTACCCAGACCTTTGCTTTTTGCAGCAGATTTCCATGAGTCTCTTCAATTTCTTTGAGTTTATGCTTGTGTTCGTTAAGCATTCCGTTCAGTTCTCCCACTCGCTCCATAGCCCTCACATAGTTGTCGGAGCCTATCTGAGCATTGCTGAGTTCACGCCGGGCTTCTTTCAACTCCTTGCGTATGCCTGAGAGGTTGTTGACGACTTCTCGCCCGTCAAGGTAAAGTTTTAGGTTCCGTGAAAAATGCTTTGATGCCATAATGATTCGCTTTTCTTGTTTTTGTGCAAAAATAGCGCATCCGGCACAAAAAAAATAAGACAAAAAAAGAACGCCCTGTCAGCGTTCTTTCTTGTTGTATCTTTTCAATTTCTTGTTATAGCCACTCACGCTTGGTTCCGCTGGTAGTGGAACATGTTCTAAGGATTGCTCTGATACCAAGGGCTTCTCTTGTGCGGCAGGAAGTTGTAGGGCTTCGGCTGTGGGGGAAGAGGTTTCCGGTGCCAGCTCCGGTTCTGGCTGATTCGCATCGGCGGTAGGGGCAGACTTCTGCTTCTTTTCTTTACGTATGAGGTAAAGTTTGTAGATTCCGTTCCAGATAACCGCACCCATTATGACATTCACAATCACATTGACGGTGATACTTGCCTTTGGCAGAAAGAAAATATTGGCGATTGCCAGGTAGATTGTGAATAAAACAGCTTCACGGATATACTCCGACCGTGGGCGAAGTGGATTTCTCCTTTTCCGCTTTACTTTTGTGAAGCCTTTTGCTATCCTTCTTCGTCTTGCTTGCTCTGCCCCATATATAAAATAAAGTGCAGCAACCCAAAATATAACAGACAATATAATAACATCTTTGCCGGTATACAAAGAAGGGTATTTATAATCAAGCCATATAACAACGACAAACATAATTATCGATAATATAGCGCGAACCCAGTAACCAAACGGTTTGTCTTTGTAGGCTTTGTTTAAAGCCTCACGCCGCTTTTTCTTTCTCATTCTTTCCATTCCAAGCACCCTGTCTTCCACTTCGAAATGTTCAGGGTAGGTGTGGCAATAATATGGCATATATTTCCAGTCTGAACTCATGGCATAACCTCCTTTCTTTATCCATTGCTAAGTTACGAAACGGAAATCACAACTGCAAACAATTCGCCGTAAAATTGCGGATGCCTCAGATAAACGAAATCTCAATCTCAGACAACTCTTCGATTTTGCAAAGTGGAGATGCCACCAGGGGGGGCACCCCCATCATATTTCCATAAAATTTCGGTTTTGATTTCGGGCCGACTTAGGGCGCGTCAGGCTTTCGGTTTAGAAAAAAGGTGCTTTTTGTATTTTTTTTAATGATAATTCGCTGTGTCTATGATACATGAGTTTTTGATTAAAGAAAATTAACATCTGCCATTCAGGGGTTCATTTTAAGGCATTTTTTTCAGCGCAATTACATGGATGATCTGTTTCTTATGTTTGGTGGTTCGGTGGGTAGTTCGATGGGTGGTTCGTTGTGATGTTATGTTTGGTGGATTGTTATGTTTGGTAGACTATCAGATTCTGGCATCGACAAAATATTCGTTTTGCTTTAGCAGGTCTCCGTATTTCGTCCAGATTCGCTTATCTACGGCATCTCCGAAGTGTGTGGCTTCCTCAGGAAGGATCGAGCTGTTCCGCTCGGATCGTTTGTCTTTGGTGAACCGTCCCTGGCTGTCTGTCATGACCCGTGTGTTGCCCATGGAGATAAGGATGTGCTTGCATTTGGATGCGTTGAATCGCTTGATGGGGAAACGGTGGTCAGTCTCGGTGAGGATGGACGCCCAGAGGAGGTACTTGTCGTGCTGTGGCGGTTCAATTCCCCGGTGTGCGTGTTGTTCGACGGTCCATCCAGCCCTCTCGAGCCTTCGAATGGCAGTCTCGTTGTATGTCCGCTTACTGGATGCTGAGCGTATGTCTCCGTATTTGTCACGGTAGAAGTGGATGACCTTACATGAGTGGAAGCGGTAGTAATGGCAGAATTGGTCGACGAGCGTGTTGATCATCGTGTCGTTTCCGTCGTTGTGGACATAGAATTCGTTGATGGTGTTGTCGATGATCCGTCCGTAGTCCGTCTGGCTGATGTCCTGGTGTGTGTTCCAGTCGAAGGTGCTCTCCTGTGCGACTTCAAGAAAAGACGCAGCGCTTCCCCAGTCGAATGCGAGCTCGAGGGGTTCGTTGGGATTGCAGTCAGCGTCCATGAGGCTGTGCTGTTCCGCCAGACGGCTGAAGTCGAAGTCGGTGTCCTCTGCGAAGTCCCGGATGTAAGTGTCGTTCGTGGCGTTGTAGTATTTGTGTCGCTCATCGAGGTTGTAGTAGCAGTGGTCTATCTTGTCGACGATGTAGTTGAGGATTTCCACCATGAACGTGAAGCGGTCCATGACCTTGTATTGGTTGATGGTGTATGACATCCCCACGTTCGCTATGTTGTCGAAGATTGACGCAAGCATAAAGAGTGTTCCATCCTGCGAGACGAAGGGTGTGATGGACTGTCTCAGCCTGGTGCATTCATTCCAAATTTCCCTGAAAAGAGCCAGATCATTGTCAAGCTTGGCGTTAATGAGTTGCATCTGAAGCTTGACGACACGGTTCCATGTCTCAAAAAGCTGTACACCTTTCTCCTGCTCGTAGTATTTTGCCGGTTCGAGCAGCCATTTCTGACTGGGTTCGTATGGCATGGATGAGAGGAACGTGTTGCCATGGTGCTTGAGTACCGGGTTCTTGGACAGTCTCCCGAAAATGTGCTCGTTTCCACGGTTAGTCGGTGCGACCTCCTGGTCGAACTGCTCCTTGTCGATGGTCAGTGCTTCATCAGTGATGTTATAGTCGGCATTCGGTCCACGGCTGTTTCCGTCCTGTGAGAGCAGATAGAGGCAGTGTCCGTTGGAGAAGGTGATACAGTGCTCGAATGAAAGTATGTGCTCGTAGGGCAGATACCAGCCTTCAGGCGGTTTCCTGCAGACGACGTAGTCTCCCTGGTGGGTGTTGGTGTCGTATTTCTTGTAGCCAAGCATCTCGAGCATCTTGAATGAGGATGGCAGAGTCTTGGTGAGAGTCTGCCCGTAGGTCGCTTGTGTGAGTGTGGTGACCCCCCTTGGCATCGTCCTGACGTTCTCGTCGATTTCCGCTCCCACGATGAAGCTCTTTCCTGTTCCACGGGAATAGATGGCGTACTTCTGCTTAGCCGGAAGCATGAGGAACGCGAGTTGTGCGGGATTGATGCTGATGTCTTCTTTCCAGACGTTTTCTTCCATGGAATCGGTTTTGAGGTGGGGATTTGGGCTGAATGGGGTTATTGCTTGTCGTCGAATATGCTGTCGCAGTCGCCGGTGAAGAATGGTTCGGCGAGCATGAAGATAAGTGCCCATCCGTACAGTCCAGCTGACTCAAGGTATATCTGATGGGCTTCCGCTCCATCGTAGTTGAAACGCCGTATTGGCTGCACCGACTTACGCTTGTCGCGCTCCATACGCGCCATGAAGTCTTTCATGATTTTCTCTGTGGAGTCGAAGATGTGGCGTATGAGGTTGTAGTTGCCGGAGTCCTTGCAGTGGTCGAGGAAGAGGATGGTGACTTCCCTCTGTGCCGTGCTGATGGAGCTGGCATGCGCGAAGTCGATGTCGCCAGCGCTGTAGACGACGCATGGATAGTGCATCTTGCGCGCAAAGAGGTTCTGCGCCTCCTCGGAGAGCGAGGAGAAATGACACTCGCCGTTGTCGTCATGGTGGACAAGGCTGTGCTGCTCGGCAAGGTATTTGATGTATTCTCGCATTTTCAGTTATCAGTTATTAGTTATCAGTTTTCAGTATTCGGTGCCATGCGGATGGATTCAGTTACAAGACGCCCCGCGGGGCGTCTCTACTTCCTGGATGATTTCTTCTGGTTGTCGATTTTTCGGTTGATGATGCGCAGCACGTCGATGGCCGGGAGTGCCTGGTAGGAGTTGATGCGTGTGAAGTCTTCATCGACGAGCGCGTCGAATACTGGTAGCCATGATGACGGGCGAGGCTTCTTTCCGGACTGACTGCCACCGCTGTCCGGCTGTTTGTCCATGGGAGGGAAAAGACGCGGGTAAGCTTTCGAGAGCCATTGCTTGATGAGCATCCAGTTGACGACGATGCACTCCATCAACTCCCTTGTGTTGTCCGGCTCGTCGAGGATGGCCTGCCGGTAGATGTCCGTGTTGATGGCATCGAATGGGATGCCAGGGTCGGTGTAGAGTGTTGTGATGAAGTTATAGAGATATTCTGTCCGGCTGCTGTAGATATACCAGGCAAAGAAGGTGTCAACTGTCATGAACTGCTGGAATGTCATTCCGCTGAGTTTGGGTCCAGGCGGCATCAATTTGAGGTGTCGTTTCCCGATAATGGCACCGACGGAATCGATGAGCATCTTGTTGACGGGTGTGAGGTTCCGGAGGAAAGCGAGTGTCTGGTTGAGCTTGTAGGCAACGAACGGTGGAAGTTCAGTCATCTCGTCCATGGGTATTTCGAAGAAGAGGGAGAAAAACTCAATCTCCGTGATCCATCCCTTGGAATAGATGACGATAGCCCTGAACTGCTGTGGTGAGAGTTCGTCGTAGGTTTCAGGCAGCGTCACTGTCCTGCGCTTTTTCCCGAATCCCCAAAACCGTGGTTGTTCAATGGTGAGGGTATGCAAGTTGCTTGTTTTTTTAGAGCCAGATGGTTCGTTTGTATGTGTTGTCTCTTCGCAGCGTGTCGGCCTCATGTCCGGTGAACAGCTCCGGGATGTAGAACTGTATGAAGTTGGTGAGCGCATTTGAATATGCGGTTGCACTCTGCTCCATGTTGATGGCGAGTTGTGCTGCCCTGCTGGCTCCAGCTGGTGAGCTTGCCTCGTTTCCCTCTCCTGACGAGTTGACGGACTCGAAGTAAAGTCCCCTGTCAGTCACGGATCCTGTCTGCCTCATGAGCTGGGCACAGGCCTTGAACACGAGATACTGTGCGCAGCGGTGGCGCAGTTCTTCAAACGTGGTGTCGCCGATGTTTTCTGCATCCCTTCCCTCGTTGATGGCTTTCCAGAGTTGTCTGTTGAGCTCAGCTCCGAGTATGATGGGGAGGTTGGTGTCTTCGAGTTCCCGGAGTATGGGTTGCATCCGCTTGAAGACGATCTGCGAGTTGTTGATGTAGTAGATTTCGCTTGCTTCAGCAGCAGTCCTGACAATTCGTTTCCTGGTGTCGAGGTATGCCGGGCTCTGCAGGTATTCCGGAAATGTGACGGTGTTCTGCTCCAGTATGTCGAGCACGTTGTCAAGCGCGTTGAGCCCTTTGTTTCGGAAATTTCTGATGAGAGCGTCTTCCTGGTACTTGAACGCTGACGTGAAATTCTCAGTTGTCTGGCGCTGGAATCCCTGGTCTGTGATTCTGAGGTTGAGTTCCTGGAAGTCGTAGAAGAAGGCGAGGTTGAGCGTGGCGACTTGCAGCTGTCGGAGCAGTTTCCACTCGATGTCGGTGCGCTGCTCTTCCTGTTTCTCGAAGATTTCCGTCGCTTTGTCTGCCATGGGCTGTCCGATGAGCGGTATGACGAATAGATCGTCGGCAGAGAGCAGACTGCTCACAACCTTGTCGAACGACAGTCCGCTTGAAACCGGCAGAATCTGGTTGACGGTATCGGAGTCCCAGGTGTCTGGTGAGAAGTACATATTCAGTTTTCAGTTTTTAGTTATTAGTTTTCAGTGCCATGCGGACGGGGAGCCAGAATAGATCTGTAAAGGATGCGCCTCCCTGTGGTGCAGGGCAGCACTGGGAGGCGCGGAATCATGATCAGGGTAAAGAAGTGAGTTCTTTCGGGGCATCTTATTGACGCCAATAGAATGACAGTTGTTGGCCGTCTGGAATGGCGTGGAGCAGACTATCAGCCTCCGGTGGCTGGCGTTGCTCCTTCGCAGAGAGCTTCCGGATCGCCCGAATAGATGAGCTTTCGTGCGCAGTCGTACTGGAAGCGGAGTGGTGTCTTGTTGGCGTCGGAGTCGGGTGCGGTTCCAGTGGTGGAAGCGTCGGCGGCCACTCGCTTGCAGGCGTTGAGCTTGTCACCGAGTAGATAGACAGTGCCGTTCTTGTCTTTGACGAAGATGATGAGTCTGCGTCCTCTGGTCGCGTTCTCGAAACCGAAGATGACGGCGTTCATCTTAGCTCTCTCGATGTCGAGCTGGTAGCGGACGGACTCTCCTCCGGCTTCTCCCTGGTCGGTGATGTCGAGGTGTCCGGTTCCGTCAGTGACGACGAGTTTATGAACGTACTTGCCTTCTTTCATGGCTACGTTTCCGACCCATTTCCCGGCTTGTTCGAAGGTCATTGGAGTTCCTGCTTCGGCAGGTGCCGGGAACTCTGGGAATACATCGACGTCATCCCAGTAACCGAAATACACGGTCTGAATGATTCCGGCAAGATTGTCGAGCTCAGCGCAGCTGATGGCTTCGTCGATGTCGGCGAGTGATATGCAGTTGTTTGGCATGTTTAGTTATAATTTTGAGTTGAGAGTTTTCAGTTTTTAGTTTTCAGTTATCAGTGCCATGCGGACGAGGAAGTTACAAGACGCCCCGCGGGGCGTCTCTACTATGCCGGTGTGACAGGCTGGTCGTTTACGCAGAGCATAGACGAATCGAGGCAGACGAACTGGAATCCCATGAGGTACTTTCCAGCTGAGGTGTAGTGGTAGGGATTGCCCGATGCGAAGGGGATGAGCTGCTGCATGTCGGAAACCTTGTCGGTACCCCAGCATACATTCTCCTTGAGCGTGAGCATGACGAACTGAGAGCCAGACGGCATGCCGGAAAGACGTACGATCTCACACTTGCCGTTGGTTCCGCGCAGGAACTGCTGTCCGGCCGTCTCTGCTCCTGAACCGGTGACGAGTGTTCCCTGGTCGTCGAGCCAGTCGTCGTAAGTGTCTCCGAGGTCGGTCGAGATGAAGAGCTTTGACAGCTGGCGTCGGAAGGTGTCAGGCATCTGTCTCCACATGGCGAGGAGCTGTGTCCCGATGTTGGCCCTGGTGAGTGCGCCAGTATTGAAGAGGTTCTTCTTTTCCAGACTGATGTTTCCTGCAGTCTTCTCGTCCTCCACGATGGTGAGGATTCCGTCGAACGCCGATGACAGATCTGTGTTGGAGAGGTCGGCGTCGTAGTCAGCGGTGAGCAGCACGTTGTGCAGCTCAGCCTGCGCACATTTCACACCGTAGTTGTTGAGCCATACTTCGAACGGATGGGTGTTGGGGTTCAGTCCTCCGGCTACTTCCGTGAGATACATGCGGCGGTAGCGTTCCGGCTCATCGTCCATTTCCATGACGCACGGGCGGACGGTGAGCGTACGAGGCATGATTTTTCCGTTGGCAGTCACACCCGTGAACTTACTTGTGTATTTCTTGGAGTTTTTGCCAAGTGAGGTTCTTCCGAGCGTGATGGAGTCCTTGACTCCCGGAATGAGCGTGAAGTGCTGGAGGATGTCGTTCGCCTCCATGGCGTCGAGTGTGATGAGGAGGTCCTGGTGCTCCCTCACAGCCGTGATGACGGCTTGAATGTCGATGGGTGATTCGTAATTCATATTAAAGTTGAGAGTTGAGAGTTGAGAGTTGAGAGTTTATTGACATGATTTTCGGCTGCGCTCAACATAGCCTAAGCGAGCTTGGCTCTGTATTCACTTGCACGAAAATTAGAGTTTTCAGCGTCTGAATGCTTTTGCTTCTTCGTTGATGGGATCGACTGCATGTTTTTTGATGGCTTCCTCCCGCTCTTTCTTCTCGTCCTTCACGGGTGTGGCTCCAGCAGCTGCCGGTACAGCCATTGGCGTGCGGTTGAGCATGGCAATGAGCGCGAGTGCTTTGTTGTTGACTCCCGATATACCTTTCACGGTGTCGGATACGTTTGAGAGAGTGGCATCGACTTCAGCGACAGCCGCCTTTATGTTGGCCGCTTCAGCGAGCGCGCTCTCGATGGAATTGAGTTGCCCGGTTGTGAGGGTGACTTTCCCTTCGTTTTCCTGCAGGTCCTCGATGCCGAGCAGTGCAAAGAGGTTCTTGTGGCTTTCTTTCATGTTGATGGTTATTGGTTTTTGAATTATGTTTTCGGTGTCTCCGGGTTTTTCTGTTTTGTCCTGTGTCTCATTGCCGGCTGATGTTTCTGTTGCTGGAGGATCGGCCGGTTGTTCCTGTGTGGTCTCAGGCGTGGATCCGAGTCCGAGGAAGCGTGTGAGCCTTGTCATGATACCGTCTTTCTTGACGGCAAGCGTTGGCGGTGCCGGGAGGTTGAGGTTTGCCGCCGTAGCCTTGACGAAGTTACAGGTGTCCTCAGACACGGACTTCGCATATTTCACGATGGCATCGACGAATCCGAGTGCATGTGCCTCTGCCGCCGGCAGCCATCGTTGCTCATTCATGAGCGCGAGAATGTCTTCCACATTGTGTTTGACTCCGTTGATGGCAGCATGGTCGATGTATTTCTTTGCGATCATGAGGTCGATGGCCTGTTGTGACTTGGCCTGGCTCTTGAGGGCTTCGATGGCATCGTTGATGTCGTTGACGTTCATGTCTTTCCAAATGTCCACACCTACGGTGGAGCGATGGCAGAACCAGAATCCGTCGTCAGCGATTTCAACTCTCCTGGCTCCATACACCATCCATGTGGCAGCACTGGCGTTGAAAGCGAGGAGCTGGCAAGTGACATCTCCATGGTCGGCGAAAGCCTGTGCTATGTTGAGCGCCTCGTTGACGCTTCCTCCGAAGGAGTTGACGCGGCACGTAACTGGCTGTCCGGCGTGCTTGGCGAGCTGGTATCTGACGTTTGAGGTGACATATCCCCAGTCGTCAATCATTCCGTTGATTTCAATGATGGTCATGAGTTTAGTTTTCAGTTATCAGTTATGAGTTTTCAGTTGCCATGCGGATGGGTGGTGGCTGTTTTCTTCTGCAAAAATAATGTGAAGCCCGTAAGTGAAATAAGACGTTTTTCGGGCAGATCAGAGGTAGAAAGCCCGGTTGTCGAGGTGGTAGGAGCGTATTGGCTCCGTGGCATAGAACTCTCCCTGGTTGCCGGACGGTGCTCCAGCTGCGGTCTGTCGGTGTGACCTGAAGAGGAGCGGAATGTCGGTGGTTCCGGAGAGTAGGATGTCTCCGTTGGCGTCCTGATGGGCGACCAGCCATGATCCTCTTTCCAGAGTCTGCTCGATGAGCGGGTTGACGAAGCGAGGAATGAACACGCTGATGGAAACATTGTACTGGGGCGTTCCGTCATCGTCTTCCTGTGGCTCTTCGAATGAGGTGGCTTCCTGTGCGTGCGTTGGAATGGCGATGACGCCATCGGCTTTTTTGAGAGCGAGGCGGTAAAGCCCCGTAAGTGGATTCACGGTGATGGCGAGCACGTCTTCTGCGGGGATAGCATAGATGTGTGCGATGCCCGACACGTTGTCGAAGTCGAATTGAGTGGTAAGCATGATTGTTATAGTTTTCAGTTATCAGTTATCAGTGCCATGCGGATGGAAAAGTTGTCCTAATCGTGGGACAGTTTTTCCATAATAAAAGTTGAGAATTTGTCGATAATCTCGTTGAAAAACGAGTTTTTGGGTATAGTTGTCTCGCGCTGCCATATTTTCCGTATGGAGTCGGACGGCCAGGTGTCCTCGTTGTATCCGGACCGCTCATAGAATACTTGTATGGATCTTGCGAGGTTTCCCGTGAGCATGTTGATGACCGAGAGGCATGCAAGCATCTGGTTCTTGCACCTGTTCTCCAGTGTTACGTTGATTTTGGACTCAGCCTGTGGCGTGAGGTGTGTTCCGTGTCGCTGGAACGTGTCGAATGAGACGGAGACGGCGATTCGGCATGTTCTGTATGTCGAGTGCTGCAGCGTGATCCGTGACGCAGGTGACTTGTCGAGCCCTTCGATGAAGAGCTTGTGCAGCTGCTTGTCTGCCCTGAGGTCGACTACGGTGACGCTGTTGTGGCGTGAAGTCGGGAAATGTGTGGTGAGGTATTTCCTGACGTATGGTTTGACGTGTATGTAGATGAGGAATGGGTCTGTCATTTTTCAGTTATCAGTTATCAGTGCCATGCGGACAGTGGGGGAGTAACAAGACGCCCCACGGGGCGTCTCTACTGCACTGGGTGGAAAATGCCCTCCACGATCGTGTTGAGCCCTTTGGCTTCGACCTGGTATTTGAGTTGCTTGCAGTAGAATGCACGGTTCCGGATGATGAAAATACGTGTCGGGTCGAGCATTTGGAGAGCACGGAAACGAATGGTGTAGCTGACAGCGGGGTCGTATTGCAGGTTGTTGGAGTAATAGAGCTGCTTACGGCGGGAAGGAGACAGATCGTATTTGTCGTCAAACTTGGTGAATCCGAAAGTTGCCAAGTTACCTAATAGTGTGCATTCCTTGTAGTCGACTATGGGCGTGACGAGTGATACGGGATAGGTGATATCAGGTCGTGAGGTTGCATTGTGGAGGATATTTTTCAAGCCTGCATAGAACGCGATGTAGATCTGCTCGCTGACAGTCTCCTGCGGTGCTCCGTTGATGATGTACTCGTTAATTCCGTTCTCCTCTGTCGTACCATCATTTCTTGTGTCCACTTCACCGCCATCTTCTTTCGATGCTTCCTGCTGAACGATTCCCTCAGGCTGGTCGCGACAAAATGGCAGGGTTGCGATAGCAAAATTACCGCTGGCTCCTCCTCCATTGAACATGATGAGCAGAGGAAATACCTCGGCCGGTACGACGTTGAGAGTTGTGCTGCTCTTCTTTTCCTTATCCTCCACAGGATGGAGGAAATCGACGCAGCGCGTGAAATAGAAGAATTCATGACTGTCAGGATAGTCCGCTCTCCACATATTGGTTTCCTTGACTCTTGATATGAGCTGTCTTCCTGCGTCTGTGGTGTCGTAGAGCGTAAGACGGTTGAATCCAACCTTGGCGTCATCCTCATCATGCTGATAGATGTCACACAGCGTTTTTGGCTGACTGGCAAAAGTAACATCCTGTCCTCTGTAAATCCGGCATTTTGCGAGTAGGTCGGTGGATATGGCAGCGTATTTGTACCAATCGGTCGAAGGCAGATTGTACTTGACGTTATCGTAATTGCTGGCACCGACTTCCTGGTCGTTCGAGTCAGCGAACTCAGTCTCGAAGATGTCGATCACGTCATCATCCGGCATGAAGTATTTCTCGGTGGTGTCGTAATATGTGCGCTGATGGACGATGCTTACAGTCTTGTCGATGGGATCAGCCTTGATGACGACATTGAAGAACTTCTCGATTTCTTCGATGAACTTGACAGCTGTCCAGTTAGGCATCATCTCGTTGTATCGGAGCGTCTTCCTGGCGTTGACGATGAAGAGACAGAGATTTGTCTGGTCTGCCTCGAGCGTTTGCATGTCGATATTCAGATAGCCAAGGGCATGGAAGAACCTGTATATGATGGCGAGTATGTATGGCTGTGGCGCGAATTTGGCACGTTCAGAGAACCTGGTGTCTCCATGGTAGAGCGTAACGGGGTTGGCATAGAATTCTGCATACCAGGAATCACCGGTTCCTTGTTGCACGTCGATGGGGTCATCGCCAGTCATGGAGAGTATGACGGGCGTGAAGACATGGTGGAATTGCGGATAATGCCCGCTGAGTGTCGGCGTGGCATCATCTGCAGTGACATATGTTTTTCCTTCGCTGATCTGTATTTCTCCGAGATCGAGGTCCCTGATGTTGAGGTCGGCAATCTGGTAGTTGAACTCAGAGTTTCCTCCTACAATCTGAATCTTCGCCTTGTCTCCGTTGATTTTGAGAATGATCTCCGTCCCTTTCAGAATTGTGTGGCCGTCGACCATGAAGACAGCGGTGCGAGACTTCGGGTGCTCGGTGGTGTTGATTCGGTTGATGTGCCGGTAGATGCGTGCGTTCTGCTGGTTGCGCAGGTCGATGTCTATATCGTAGGTGGTGGTACCTTCCTTGGTGAGGAGTGGATTCGACACGATGAGGTCAACAGAGAGATTGGAGGGGAGCACCACTTCCTGGTTGTCGATGAAGAGCTGTGTCATTGGTTAGTTTTCAGTTTTTAGTTTTCAGTTGTCATGGGGAGGGGGAAGTTACAAGACGCCCCGCGGGGCGTCTCTACTTGCGGATGCGGGTTTTGGAGAGTGCTTCGAGAATGTCGGAGAGAGCCCTGTCGGCGTAGAAGTTGGCCGTGATGTCGGCGAGCTCTGGCGCGGTTCGCTGGATGTGCTGGTCGATCCAGTCGAGAGGTGTTCGTTGTGCTGATGACTGCTTCGAGGATGAGGAGTAGACCTTGTATGAGTTGATTTCCCGGGTGGTATAACCCGTCTTCTGTAGTCGGCGCGCAGCGTCCGACCATCTGTGCTGCCTGATGTCTCGCTCAGACCGCACTCTGAAACCACGTGTGGGTGTTCCGTTTCTTACCACCCATCCCCGTCCGGCTCCGTAGGCACGGAATACGCCGTAACGAGGGAAAGAGAATGCGACCTTGTAGGGAGCACCGAGTAATTGCTTGTCGCGGTTGTTGCGGTCCACATACTGGTAAAGCCAGTTGGAGAGGTTTCCCGTTCCGTGGGTGTTGGCAGCGAGTGTGGCCCGTGCGTCACGTCGGATCTTCATCGCCCATTTGACGACCTTGGCGTTGAACTGTGAGACGGTCATGAGGTTGGATTCTTCCATGTCAGGACGGATTGGATGAGCCCGGATGGGCGAAGTGGATTTATAGCTACAAAGTTAGCAAATTTTGTCCAGATTATCAAGTATTTTGCGAAAAATTGTTCATTTTGTACTATGATTTTCTGATGCGTGATTTTTGTTTTTTCTTTCTTCGCTGAATTTCGTCAGAAATTTCTATAACTTTGTAACTTTGTAACTCGGAGGGTAAAATGCACTCATATAGAATGAGTTACAAGTTACAAAAAGTTTTGTAACCAATTTGTAACCGCAGAAAAATTTTGTAACTGGGTCGGATTGGAGGTGGTGATTTCGGGTTGGTTACAAAGTTACAAAATGTTTTGTAACCGTTTTGTAACCGTTTTGTAACCGATTTTCCACTCTCTTTTCCTTTGATTTTCAGATGATTATCTTTTCTTGCTAATTCGAGTTACAAAGTTACAAAATTTTCGGACAAAAAAGAACGAAGGAGGGGGAGGAGCAAAACCGCCGAGTGGCGGATTGGTCAAAATGTACTGCACGCAAAAACGGCGCATCCGGGGGTGGTGGATACGCCGTTTCATGGTTTAAAATTTGAAATTTATTAACGTGATACGCCTTTTTATGTTTTAAAATTTGAAATTTATTAACGTGATTTAAAGTTACTGATGCTAACGGTTTTTGTCCGGGCGGGTGTCTGTGTGATGCCGGAACGCAGAGAAGTCGGGGGCGAATGTCCATTGATACGGGTGCGGTGGCTCCCAATAGTATGCCCAGCAGGTATATATGATGTACTTGAGCTTGAGCCCGGAATACTTAGCGAAAGAGAGCTGTCTTCCTGGAGGCAGGTAGTCGAGGTAGCGATAGACTTTCATGGAGAGGGCTCGGAAGGCAGGGTCGGTGTTCCAGAGCTGGTCGTACTGGGATTTGTGTGTGGGGAAGATAGCGCGGTAGTCCATGTTGAGAGTTTTCGGTTATCAGTTGTCAGTTATCAGTGCCATACGGATGGATTTAGTTACAAGACGCCCCACGGGGCGTCTCTACTGTCAGAACGGCTGCTCGTCGGGTACGAATTCCGTTTCCGGCTTGTAGTTTTTGAGGTCACGCATATAGATCATGATTTTCGCCTGATTGTCCGCGTTCTTGCGGATGATGCGGTCGCCAGCGTTGCAGAGTTCGGGAGGGTTGAGCTGCAGCCTTGTCTCGTTGAGGAGGGCGTATGCGCGCAGGGCCTTTGTGAACCGCTGTGAGGTGAGCGACTTGAGGTTGTAGCTTGACATGAAATCCCTCATGGCTTCGTCCTTCTCGATGAATCGGTTGAGATTGTCGTGGGAGAAGTAGGCTGCCGCCCACTCCTCGAATCCGACCACCATGTCGCTGATGAGCTTCCGCTTGACGATGTTCTTCATCGGCGGCTGAATCTTGATGTTGCGGTTGGCCACGGAGAGGTAGAACCGGCAGCACTGCATGATGAAGTTGCAGTCCTCGTTCCATTCCTCCTCGCTGTAGTCCTTGGCGAAGAGCTCCTTTCCGAAGTCGTCGCGTATGGAGCGGGTCTCCAGGTATTCGTTGTCCTCTGTCTTCTGGTGGTAGTAGTCGGAGTAGGCGAGGTAGAGCAGACGTGCCTCGGTGGAGGGGTCGAAGTTCGCCGGCACGTAGTTGGTTGTGAAGGCGATTTTCGGTGACTTCTCGAACGGGATGGTGTACGACTGGTTGTTCTTCGGATTGACCGTCATGTCCGACGTGATGATGTCGTAGAACACTCCGGTGTGCAAGTACCGGTCGCAGTCGTCGATGAGCAGGTAGTCGGTGTGTTCCGTCACCTGGTCGAACACGTGCGGGTTGTCCATCAGCTTGGGATTACGTCCGGAGAGCTTGACGGTCTTGCCGAAATAGGAGAGCACCTTGAAGAGGAATGACTTTCCCGTGCGTCCGTTGCACTCTCCGTCGTCCGCCACCTTGTTGTCCATGGAGAAGAGCGCCCAGGCCTTCGACATGGACTTGTAGGTGTGGAGGTAGTACCCCACGGCGAAGATCTTGTTGATGAGGTTGCGCTTCTGCTCGTCGATTTCCTCCGGCGAGAGCAGCGGCCCGTCGATGGTGAAATGGTGTTCCTCCTTGTATCTCCCGGCCTCCTGCGTGGACATTGTCTCGGTGAGCTCCTCGAGTTCCTTGCGCCAGTACATCCGGCTGGAGTTGATGAGTAGCGGAAGAAGT
>FLNV01000010.1_pt1 | contig 30106 bp, 42 predicted proteins | sample 1140351 | NCBI WGS metagenome assembly FLNV01 (sample SAMEA3878207, study PRJEB12797) | bioreactor metagenome | biome: Moose rumen | place: Sweden | collected 2011-10
AGTGTGTCCATTTGTGTTTTTAGATATGTCAATTCATCTCCATCTGCTCATTCCAGCTCTGCTCTCTTTAGTTCTATTTCTGCCAATTTCTGTTGGTTTAGAGCTTGTATTGCTTTGTTTGTAGTATCTTGTATTTCTGCTTGTTTATTAGCAGCTGCACTACTTCTTCCAAATCCACTAAATGAATATACATTTTGAGCAGCGGTTTTGCTTGCCTCTCATTGTTTAGTTTGGTCACTTATCAGACTATTGTATTGTGTAGTTAGATTGTCTGTATATGCTTGTAGAGCTTGTGCATCTCTTTGTTTTTCTCTTTCTTGTGCCTCTGCCAGTTGTTGTTGTAGTTGCTTCATATACTCTTCATATGGATTTTGATATTGCTGTTGCTGTATTGCTCTTTGTGCTTTTAGCATATTATAGTATTCCTCTTGTGTTAGTTGCTGTCATGTCAGGGCTGTCCTTGCTTGTAGCCTATCCAAAAAATCTTGTGGATCATTAGCGTCATATATCAGACTATCTTGATTAGTATTTACATCTACTACTGGATTTTGTGCTGTTGCTACTGTAGCCGCTTTTCTCAGTATGCTATTTATAGTATTCTGCTGGTCTGTAGCACTTGCATTTGCGAAGCTCTGATTACTCATCAGATAGTTTCTTACAGCTGTCTCATTTGTAGCATTTGCCCCCAGTCATTGTATTATCATATTATTTCTCGTATCTATATCAAAATTTGGAGTATTATATGCATCAGCTCCAAATTTCGCATAATCTCATAGATTTATCGTAGGAGTAGTGTTTGTATTTTGGTTGTTTATATTGCTATAGGTACTCTTTGCATAGTTATTAGCATCGCTTATATTGTTAAATGTCTGGCTTTGATTACTGTTTTTATTACTTACAGTTATTCATCCATTACCACTACTGCTATATGTAGTACCACTTGCAATGTTACCGTTACCATTTACGACTGTTACACTTTTGCTTCAGTCCGAGTTGGTTGTCACTCTTACAGACTCTCATTTGCTGTTTGTATAGGTTTTTGTTGCCATTCCCTCATTGATAATATTATAAAATTATTCTTCTCGCCCGATATATAGTGTTCAGTTTACTGGTGTCAGTCCACTATATTGGCTTTCCTCTACGAAATTTACCACTGCGAAGCCACTATCGTTTGTCAGGTCACTTACTTTTGTTGGTACAGTCACTGTCACAGCTCCAGTATTTCCATTTACACTTGTCACAGAGTTCCGAGTCTCGATTGCTGTCTTTAGATTAGCAGGAGTTATAAGCCTTGCTGTTGTTCAAGTTCCTGCTGTTATCTCTGTGGCAGTCATAGCACTATATGTGGTATTGCTATCTGATATCAGATGTAATGCTCATCCACCTTGATACTTTGTTGTATATTGGAAATATCTTATATTAGTTTTTGTGAAATAAGAATTTCAAGCCAAGATAGTATTCGCACTCATGACAGGTATATAGCTTCCTGTTCCTATTCTTACTCTTACATTTCTATAAGCACTTGTTACGACCATAGTTGTATCTACTATGAAAGTATACAATGCTCATTCTACCCACTCTACATCAGAATTGTTTATAGTGATATCTGTATATCCATATGAAGTATTATATGGACTTACTCCTTTAGTAGCGTCTGTTGCCACTGTTACATCACTTTCTTTGATTACAAACAGAGCTTGATTTTTTACTACATTACTTGTTAAGCCTATCAGATTTCATGCTGTTAAAGTATCTTGTTTTCCATTCCATGTTGATTTCAAGTTTGTGCTATCAGTTAGGTCTTTTATGTCGAAATCACTTGCTGTTTGGTCTCATGTATTTGTTCCACTTGTATTGTTTAGCACTGTCTGTTGTGCTGTGGATATATAGTGGTTGTTTGTTCCATCTATCATATTATCCATACTAAAAGCATTTCATTCTACATTATTTGGGTCATATGTTGATTTTAGCATATCTCCATTACCACTGCTACTCAGAGCATCGCTTACTGCTTTAGCAGTTGGATAGTGGTCATTGTCTGCTCATGTCAGAGTTGTCACCATATTAGCTGTTGTTTGGTATCAGCTCAAATCTGGGGTGTTTGTCTGTAGTTCGAGCATTCATCATACGGCCAGAAATACAAACATATCTGTCGCACTTGCTGTCAAATCCAATGATACAGATGATGGATTAGTTATGCCAGTTCATAGTGTCATTGTATATGGTGTTGCTCAGTTAGTTACTCTCAATATATAATTCTGTCCATCTTTGATTGATGTAGGAGCATTTACTGTGAAATTCGCAGATGGTGTTATCTTGCTACTCAAATCTAATGTAATACTACTTCAAGTTAGTGTAGTGAAATTAAAATCATTATAAGCCATATCTCCAGTAGCAGATATAGTATTTCCACTTATTTGTACATTGCTTCCAGCTGTTAAAGTATCTTGTTTAGAGCTATCATGATAAGAGCTTGTGATAAATCCACTATCATTACTCAAATCTGATGTCTTTGTTGGTATAGTTGGCTTGTTAGATAGGTCTGTATAGTTTCCACTTGTAGCCACTGCAGATAGACTGCTACTATCAGCCTTGTTTGCTATCGCTGTCTGATATGCAGAGCTTATAGATATTTCATCATTTTGGTCTATGGTTATTCAAGTTCATTCCGTATAGTGTCTTGCCATTATATCCAGGTCTCCTACACCAGCTATATTTTCACCATTCAGTGTCTTTATTTGCACATTTACAGTCTTTGCCGATATTGGCAAATCTGCCCCATTCACTTGTACTTTTTCTATCACATTTACATCAGCACTATCTTCTATTCCCGCCAATTTTTGCTTTTCTGCTGTCGTGTAGTCATTTTCTGTCTGACTGTCTGCAGATAGCACACCATTTACTATTGTCAGTCTATTTCATACTTTTATCCCTCATAGTGTATTTGCTGTTGCTGGTACTATCGATATTGTATTATTTGTTATGTCCATTCATTCTCCAGCCACATATACTGCTAAATCAGATAGAGCTATGTATATGTCTTGTGTCCCACTATCTGTATTGAAATCAAACTCTAAATATTTTCATGGAGCATATCATGCTGGGTCTGTCACTATTTGCACATTCTGTATCATTCAGTCTTTTATGAAATCTGTACAGTCTATCTCAGATATTACTGTGCTATTTGCTCCATATAGTGTTATCTTTTGTGTCCCACTATCGTAATTAGCCGATATTGTCGCACTCAGTTCGTTGCTTTGGTTCAATTCGAGCACATTATCTCATACTGCTATCGATATTGGAGTAGGTTTATTATCCAGATCGTTATAATCATTACTCGTCGCTACTGCTCCAAATGCTGGTAAATTATCTAAATCATTATAGCTATTGCTTTTTCATACAGCAGAAATTGAGCTGTCATCAGCTTTGCTATTTACTGCCTCTTGTATATCTTTTCGGAAAGCATAGTTGTTGCTAAATCTTACTATTGCTCATGTTGGATGTGGCTTTACATCGTATAGTACTCACACTCCAGCACTTACTCATACATCACTTACATTGAAAGTATTGTTGTCGCTATCCCGAGAGTCTACTTTTGCTACTTGCATATTGCTTTCTCCAGGATTTACTACTATATAAGAATACTCGCCAGCTGGCAGTGTTCATTCTGGTACTTTTTCCACATGCACCACTCCATTTATTCCACTCCATAGGTTAGCGAGCCTCGTCTCAAAATAGTCTGCAGATGGTATTCCGTTTAGGTTACTCATTCTTTGTCTGTTTTATATAAATTGATTATATTATAATCAAAATTCATTATTTGCAACAAAATTTATCCCCCATAGCATCCTTTCAGTTTCACTATTTTTCTCTCAAATCTTCCTACTTTTTCCTCGTTTATGTATCTTTTATAGTATTCTATCACCCGTGGAATTGCTGGCTGTATGTATTTCTCGTATAGTCTCCAGCTATTACAGTGGCACAGTCGACCAGTATAGCTATTTATCATACACCAGTCTTTTTGTCTCCATTTGTATTTTCTGATATTCAGTATTTTCTTTTTCATTCTTTTACAGGTTCTCTTTCTCAGTAGTCTGTATTTATAGAAATATCTATATCCTACGAAATCTATTCATCTCACATTTGTTGGAAATATTTGATAATTACTTTTGATTTTTAGGTTGAGATTTCAGCCCAGATATGCTCTCATTCTCTTGTATACATATCTCAGTCTTTTTTTGCTTGTACTCATTATCACTATATCGTCCATGTATCTTATCATATATTTGCACCTTACCTTTTCTTTCATCCAGTGGTCAAAATATGCCAGATAGAAATTTGCAAGGAATTGTGATAGATAGCTTCATATTGGCACTCCTACTTTTCATGGGAAACTATCTATTATCATGTCCAGTAGAGCCAATAAATCTTTGTCTTTGAATTTTTTTCTCAATAATCTTTTCAGTATCCTATGGTTTATCGATGGATAAAATTTTTGTATATCTATTTTCAGACAGTATTGAGTTCATTCTCTGTCTTTCATATATTTATCCATCAGTTTCATTACTTGCTTTCATCACCTACCTTTTACACTCGCACACACGAAATTACAAAATAAATTTCCAAATATCGGCTCTAATTGTAGCATTATCGCTCGTTGGATGATACGATGTGGATAGTATTTCAGTTTCCATAGTTCTCTGCTTTTAGTTTTGTCTCGTATTGTAGATACTGTATAGTCACTTGCTGTTATGAAATATTTTTTGTCTTTTAGTAGCTTCTGTATTTTGGTCAGATAGTATTCTTCATCGCTATTTACCATTTGTACTTGTTTGTATAGTTGTTTATCTTTTCTCGCCATCCTATGAGCCAGTTTTAGATTGTCCATCTGTCGAATTTTTTCGTAGATGTTTCAGTATCTTTTCATTGTTTTTTTATTTTCTATAATGTTCCTTTAGCTTGAGCTTTCGATTTCTCTACCAGCACAAGTCCCCCAGATTTTTATGTTTTGCCAAGTGGCAAGGTTATATAGCTATATATTTCACATTTTCCGCTATTCAGACATTTTGAGTCCTCATAGCACATTATAGTATCTAAAAAAGTTTTTTTTGGGGAAGACCAAGAATATTTTAGTGAGCACCGATATTCGTATTCGTATTAGAAGTAGATTGATTCACATTGAGATGGAAAGCACCTGCATTCGCACTATTATTCCGATTACCACCAGCATTCGCTAAACGAGAAGTATTCACATTACCATTATCACACTTTTTATCCCCGTATAGCTCCTACTGTGTTCTACACCGTATAGCCGACGAAAGACGAAAACTTCAGTGTCTTCGACCATATAACCTATGTTTTATTTTATTTACTTTTGTTTATTTCTTTTATGACCTCATCTTCAAATTGTTTTTCTTTACCTTTTATTTCGATAGTCACTTCTGACTCATGTTGTCTCTCCCATTCTCCATATGGTCAGAGAGTGTATTCTTGTCATTGGTCATCAGTTTCTATCATTATTTTTATTTTCATGTATCCACAATACGAGATAAAGTTTTTTGTGGCTTCCAGCCACCCCACGAATCAAGTTCGTGGGAGGGGGTGTCGCTTCGCTCCTAAAGGAACATTAAGCGAGCACCGAGACTCGCACGCGCATTAGAAGCAGACCGACCCACACGGAGACGGAAAGCACCCGCACCCGCACCCGCACCATCATTCCGACCACCACCAGCATACGCCAAACGAGAAGCATACACATAACCATCATCACACCAATATGTATTATAGCTACTATTATTTACGGTAGCCGATGGATAGAACATTGCTCCATTCGTTCATGCTATAGCAGATATACATGGGCTGGTTGTTCATGGAGCATAAGTTCCTTGACTCACATAAGGGCTTGAAGTCGTGATATCTCATGTGAAGCCACTCAGTGTTGTATATAGGTTTTTGTTTCAGTCTGTACACGTACCACCTACTCGGTCGTTTACATTTCACCACCAGTCTTCTATTCCAAATAGTTTCATACTGTATTTTCCAGTGCTTTCTCCATATGTAGCATTTAGTTGGCTATTTGTTCATCATGTAGTAGTTGCTGCGCTATTTCAGTCTACGAAACCTCTACCTACCTCAGTCTGGCTATCTGGGTTTCCATATTTCATCATATACAGAGCATTTATATATTGTCTCTGATACCGACCACATATCTCATATCCAGTATCTCCACTATTACCATCATTTGCACGAGCATAGCTGATAAATGTTGCTTGAGTCTGATTTCCTGTAGGAGTTTGTCCACTCCGAGACTTCAGCACATTACCACTATTGAATCATTCATATACTCACATATAGAAAGCATCTTTGATTACTGGACTACTAAATGTTCATCTGCTATGAGCATAATATTGGTATCCATCACTTGCTTTGTCTGGGTCATCAGTGATAGATAGAGTCACTGTGCTTCCAGACTTTGTCATTTTTATTCAGTGTATTGGGAATTTTATCATCACATTGTCTCCTGTTGTTAAGTCTCATAGCTGTGTGATATCCAGCTGTCCATTTCATCAGCTTTGTGTCTGTGTTATTCTTGCTGTCTCTACTCATGCTGTAGATAGCCTTACCGCACTATAATTAAAGAATTCATCGAAATCAGTGCTTCCAGCAGTCAGTCCAGTAGCGTCATCGCTATATACAGGACTAAATCAGCTCGGACTACTTGTCTCAGTGAATGTCACTGTGAATGTCCTACTCCATACAGTTTTAGCACTATCTCCATATGAGATTACTCATGTAGTAGCATAGGTAAATACTCTGTAGTAGTAGTCTGTACCTTTTGTCAGTGCTGTGTCAGCATATCAAGTAGTTTTGTAAGTATCTCTCACTGGCTCTTCTACTACTACTGTTCAGTCAGTAGGGCTTGTTGGCTCACTACCTACTTTTCTCACCAATACAGATTTGGAGAAAGATGTAGGAGGTATAGTCCTCAGGTCATCTGGGTCAGTCCATGTTATCGTAGCAGTAGTACCACTTGTAGTTACTGCGATATTAGTAGGTTCGGCGAGAGCACCAGCACCACCGATGTTATAGTCTACACCATTGAAGTGTAGTTTAGTGATTGTTTTAGTCATGTTTTTATGATTCTATGTATGTAAAATAAGCTGTATTTACAGTAGCAGTCCCGCTATCGTAGTCAGTCTCTTCTTCTACGATTATTTCACTACCACTTCATGCTGGATGTATCATTTGAGATATAGATATTGGTCAGTTGTCTTTATCTTGTAGATATAGCGTCTTGTTTGACGCGAGCACCATATCATTACCAGATTTTGGCACAAATTTGGCGATATCGCCAGTCACACTGATTTCATTTCCACTCAATTCAAAATCTCATAAATCTTCTGGGTCGAGTTTGCTATTTATTGCTGTCTTTATATCTTTTCGGAAAGCATAGTTGTTTGATATTCTTACTATGCTATTTGCTGGATGAGATATAGCACTATAATTTACATTGTTTGCTTTTTCTATTCACACTGCTTCCACGATGAATGCTTTTGGACTGTTTGTCCATCATGTCACTTTCACCACTTGCATATTTGCATTTCATGGCTCTACTACAGCATAAGTATATTCACCAGCTGGCAGTGTCCCGTCTGGCACATGGAATACTCACATTGTACCACTACCACCATTTCGAGATCATGATAGTGTCGTTTCGAAATTATCTTGTGCTGGTATTCATTTTAGGTCTGTCATTATAGTATATTGTTATAACCAAATAAATCGATTGGCTCTCCATTTACTCCAATCCTTACCCTATCTATCGTCCATTGTCATCCATCACTTATCATTTGGAAATTCATCTGTCATCAGCTGATATATAGTGGCAGTCTTACCACATATTCGTATAAATCCAGTGTATCATCATTTCACTGTAGTCATACGAGTTGGTCAAGTCAGATAGGTCTTGTTCATAGTGTCACTTTTACACCATTTTCTATTATCGAGCTGTCATCTATTATTCATCATGCGCTTGCTACTCCATCTACTTCTATATTCAGTCTTATTGGAGTATTTTTTTGCTTAAATCAGATTATGTCTATATATTCGAAAGTCTTATATAGTCACGGCTGTCCGAAATCATAGTCCTTGCTTTTTATGATATGTTCTATACTTGCTCCATCATCATCAAATCATGTTTCTATCTCGTATAGCTGGTCTTCCTTTCCACTTGCTAATATATATTTCTGCTCTCCATCTTTTGTGATATATTCTCCATAGTCATACACCATTGGATAGTCGTATTGTGTCCGAGCTTTGCAGTCGCTATTGTATACGAGTGTCGTATCTGGTATATCATCTCCATCAGCATCAAATGAAAAATAATAATTTCACAGTCTTTCGATACACAGTGCACAGTTGCTATTCAGCGACAATTTATTTATCTTGCTTGTCAGCTCTGATACATTTATATCCAGTGGGTCAGAGATTATTGTGCTTGCTCCAGCACTCGTATATCTTTGTGATAGATTATTTACTCATCTTTCAGAGAAGTAGACCAGAGTATTTCACACATTCTGTATTGCCCTATCACTGTATCAACCATTTTGGCTATCGATAGCATCTATACTTCATGGGTCACTTGCATCTGTTGGCACTTGCACTCCATATACTTTGTGACTTTTCACTACGAGCATTACTTTTCATAGTTCAGTCATTCAGTTTATTTTTCACATTTCGTCACCTCATACTACTACAGCATTTTTATCTAATTCGCTTCAGTCAGTTGGAGCAGAGTCTGTATAGTATAGAGTATTCGGATTGTTGTCTTCTCCACATCCATAGAGCCTATCACTATTCATGTTTATGTATCTGTATAGTGGTTGTTCTCCATATTCTTTGTATGTTAGGTTATATGCTCTTACTGTTATTTCTGCTCATGTGCTATTTGTCAGACATAGCTTATCTCATAGGAAAGTTCATCATGTAGCTTTTCTCATGACTGATACAGCACTTGCTCATGTAGTGTCAGCACTCGTTATCACGAAATGGTCTGTGTCTCGTGTCACTGTCTCATTTGTGCTTGTTATAGCTCTTATTGCTGTCTGCACTTTGCTTGCTATGTCACTCATACTTGTAGCACTCGATAGATTTATTCAGACTATTTCTCTTTCTGTTCAGTCGAGATATATACTGAAACTTCCATCTGTGATACTTGTCCAGTTTGCCAGTATCGTATCTACTCCACTTCATCATGTGATATATGCTGGAGTGTATCCATCTAATACTGCATAGCTATTTACTCCATCTGCCACATATACAGCATTACGATATACTGCGAAATCTTTTCTTACTCTACTTGTTCAGTCCTTTTCAAATTCTTTCAAATTAGATTTTACACTGTTGTATTGGTCATTTGTTTCATCGTATCTGTATATGCCTGTCCCACTTCATACGAGCATTATTGTTTCATCGTTGTCGTCTCTCTGATGGAAAAAATAGCTATTTACTGGAGCATCGCTTCCTATTTTCGCTCCAAATTTCTTTATTCAGTATCTTGTTTGGAGCTGTCATTTTTGGTTATAAAACATATTCTTGCAGACTTGAAATTGGTTGTCTGCGAGTATAGATGATGTAGATAGATTTAGTCATCATCTGAAATCTGTGATATTTATAGCATTGAGCTTTGCCATTATCTCTCGAGATTAAAAGTTAAATTTTCATCATCATAAAATCTTTGAAATAGTGTATCTCTTTTGTTGTTGTATTGGTTTCGTACCATATTTGCTTTGTCTATCTTTTCTACAGACATTAGCATTAGATAAGTAGCATATAGCACTATTAGGTCATCATAATCTACTGGCAATTCTGTTCCTATTACCAGATCCATTTCGTTCAATTCTTTGCTATACACCAGGTCTATATCTTTTGATATATTTGGTATAGGATAGAGACCTATTTTATTCCCGAAAAGATAATATTCACTCGGTATTCATTCATTGCTTCACATACATTTTGACTTATTAGAGAGTTTTAGTTGGCGACCATCCATCGTCACACTCTCCATCTTTCTGAAATTCGTTGGCAAATCATATTCTTGTGTCCCTCATATCAGTGATATTGTTGTTTCATCTTGATTTTCTGGTAAATCAAAAAATGCGTCATTCTGCACTTGTCTTTTTCACTCATTCAGATAGAAATCCAGCATATTGTCATCTCGTACTTTTGCATTTGGGTCTATTTTGAGATAAGCAGTACGACACTTGACTCTCAGATTGACTAAAGTTGTAGACATTGATTGTTGTTAGCTTTATAAATTATTGATATTATAATCAAAATTCATTATTTGCAACTGAAAAACACCACCACCGAAATCAATTAAAAGTCGATTTTCTCTTGATGAAAAAAAGACACCTTTTTGATGTCTTTCTTTGTTTGTTTCTCTTATTTTCGTTTTATTCCCCACCTTTGATTAGTCTGAGCAAATCTTCTTCGCTCATATCTTTTAGATTATATCACTCCACTTTTACTTCATTCTTTATTTTCTTTCCATATCTCTCAAATTTACTACTCTCTAATTCTTTTTCTATCGCTGGTCGATAGTGTTCATCTTTTATTTTCTTTCTTTTCTCATCTTCTACTATTGCTATTCGGTATTCTTCTGCATCCTCTATCTTTTGTCTAAAAGTTTCATCTTTATCCATTCGGCCATAGACTGTTGGTCTTGACAAACCAGCGAATACAATAGCACTACTTCTGCTCAATCCATTCTTTAATGCTTCCAATAACTTGGATACACTACCATTATTCATAGCTTCTTCAAATGCTGGACTTTTTTGTTTTCATTCTGGATTATCTTTGCTTGGTCTTGCCATTGGTTTATATTTATACAGTTAAATCTCTTTCATAGTTTATTTGCTCCAATAGATCTTTTTGTGTCATATCTCATATATGGATATATACTTCAGATAGTTTGTATAGTGCTTTTGCTTCTCGTACCATCTTTTCTACATCTTCTGGAGCATATTGTCAGTCTTTATCTTTTTTGTATTTCTTTTCGATTTCTTCTCTCTGCTTTACTGTGATTGTTGGGTCTTCTTCGTATAGTTTGTTGTCTTCGCTTACGAATTTTATTCCGTTGATGTTTAGATAAAGTCTGTTTTTTCAGTTAATTTCGTGGACTTCTGTCCATAGTGTTTGGAGTTTATCCCATCGATAAGTTTTCATGTGTATTATAGTTTTAATTGATTAAAAGCAAGTCTTTTATATTCATCATCTTGTCATTTTTTGCAGTCGATTTCGAAACTGCTGTAAATTATAGTCCGATATTTTTCTTTTGTCTTCTTCATCTGGCACTTTAAGTCTGTCTCTAAATTCCAATATCAACCCCATACATATTTTGGCTTTATATTCCTTTGTTTTATTTCGCCCTGGAGTTGGTTTGTTCATTTAATTTATTTTGTTTATAAAAAATTTTTTACTCTTTGGATTATATGTATATAGCATTAGTGTCTTTTGCTTATTGCTAAATTCAGATCATCTATATAATTTTTACTCTTTCATAGTCTTTCGGCTCTCTTTAGTCTCCTGATTAGGTTAGTTTTTATGTTTTGTCATGTTGCATGATGTTTTTTCTTTGCTGCCATTTCTTTTTTTCTAAATATAAAAAAGCTACGAAAAATATTACTATTTCGTAGTGAGTATTTTTTGTGAGATTATCAAAGCAAGTAGTGAATTTGCTCTGACTTTCCCACTGTTCTATAGGTCGTATTCTGATAATAATAATTATTTACGACTTTTCAAGTGAAAATTCAAAAAAAGTGGCATTTCTACCACTCTTTTTATTCAGATTTAATTTGGCAACCAGATAGTATCTATTCCATAGCAATTCACATCGCTCAAATAAAAAACATAACACAAAGTATTCATACTACAATGTTTAACCATTTAGGTCGTGTCTGTCATCAACCAAAACATTTCACTATTCACATCACTTGTCCAGCCACCATAATTAGTCAAAGTATTACCATCTTTTTATGTTTAGAATATAAAAGTCTAAAGCCTCCCCCTCTTTTAGCTTCTACGATATGCTCGGGGGAGGACTTACACAATTGTGCAGAAACCCTTTATGGCGGTTATCTCTCCAGTTATTCATGAGCACCATGTATTATCTTAAACATTGCTTCATACTCTTTCAAACCATCTATCTTACATTTCAACATTCATATCTCTTCATCTTTCAAGTCTATATCTAATTTCAATTTCATATTATCTTTCATCAGTTCTCTATTCTGTTTTCTCAATTCTCTGTTTTCTTTTATCAATATTTCTATTCTTTGGTCTTTTCATTTTGTTAGCAACTCCTCAAACCTTTTATTCTCTGCTTTCACTTTATCTATATCGTGGAGCCATTGTCTAACAGTCTGTTTATCTATATTCATTTTTTTTATTATCAGGTAAATTATTTCGCAACTCTCTATTCCTTTCTTTCAGCATTTCATTAGTCTCTGTTAGCAGTTCATTTTCGGACTTCAAACTATCTACTTCTTTCTTTAACCTTGCTATCTCTTCATCTGCTTCTATTATTGCTTCCATCTCATCTGGACTTGGTCTATTCATATCATATATATTATAAACTAAAACTATTTTTTTGCTCTAATTCTTTTATCTTGTCCATAAGTGCTTTGTTTGTTTCTGAAAGGTCTAACAAAAGTTTTTCTTCTGGCGTTAAGTCATTTAACGCATTTGAAAAATGTTGTGAATAATTTATCATATAGTCTGCACCAGCAAAAGGTATCCATCTTACTGGTTCAACCTTTTCTTTTTTCTTCCTTCACATCTCCATAGGTAAATAATATAAAAGTTTGATTACTTCAATACATCAATTAAAACATCTAAAGGCTTTTCTTTTACCTCTAAGATAGACTTTAACATTTCTATCTCAGAATATTCGTCTATCTTTCATCAAAATTGGCTAAACAAATTCTCTAATTTATCGTGGTCTATCATACCACTATCAAATAAATAATTTAATAATTTCTCCATCTTTATTCTTTACTATATAAAAAGTAATTCTTCAAATTAGCATCTATCTTCCCTTCCACTCTTCACCAATACCATTTATCTAATACTTCTCGTGGCATATCATATCGTAGTGCTGTATATATATCACTAATTCACCAATACATATCATTTATGTATAGTGTTCAATTCATCATATCACTATTTCCATCTTCCAATATATCATATTCTCATTCTATATTTCCATCTTCATCACTATAGTATTTCTCCAAAAAATACATCATCACATTTTTTATCTCGTCATTGAGTTTATAGCATTTGTCTCTCATTGTAATATATTATATTCTAAAACAACATTATCTATACATTCTCCAAACTCATCATAGTCTGGTAGCATTATACAAGCAAGTAGTCCTTGCAATAGTAGTTCTATCATTTTAATTCTTTATCAACTAAAAGTTTTATCTTTATTAGCTCTCTAATTTTCATATCTAAATATTCACTCAATTTCTTTTTGTGTTCATCAGATATTTTGTATCAGTAAGTCACTTTATTTACCAATGCACCTTGGCTTATTCAGATATACTCTGCGATATTCCTCATATTTATCTTTAAGCCGTTTAGCTTTTCTATTATCGTCATTTTTGTATTGTTATGATATAAATTCATAGTCTGCAAACCTCCTTACACTATCTACTCGGGCTTGACTATATTTTCATACATATACATTACAGATACACGATACACTCTCTGGTCTATCTAAACATTTTCTGTATCATAGACTGATAGTATTAGCCAAACTCTCAAAAAACTCTTCTACTGTATCGAAATTGTATAGCCGACATCATTCTATTCTGTTCTCTTGTTTATCAAACCACTCGCTAATTGTTCAATCATCATATTTTCTCGCTTTCAGTCATCACCAGTTGTTGCTTTTGCTACATTCCATAGTAGGAGCAAATGCTGTTCATAGCTTACTCTCGTGATACATTATTCACAATAGCAACTTATAGTCTACATTTCTTTTTTCTGCTATCTCTTTCAATTTATTCAGCATTGTATAGTCTCCACATAAGGGGCTATTTTCGACCTCTTTACATATTAGCTCCATTACATGCTCATCATCTCCAGCTTTGTAATATTCGTTTCGTAGTCTCTCAATTTCTGCTCTATTGCTTTCTGCACTTCCATGTAAATTCTGTTGCTGTTTTTCCAATTCTTCTCGTTGTGTCTGATAGTCATCATTTTGGATGTATAGGTCATTAATTTCTGCCAATATTCCATCTATTCTTTTCTGCTCTTGTTTTTGCTCCAGGTTGCTGTTTATTCTTCAGCCGTACAGACAGCATACGATGACTAAAATAATTCATGCTATCGTACTAAATACGATCAAACTTTTGCTGTGGTTAAGGGTTTTTGTTTTCATTATATTAAAAAAGGAAATAAAAGTGTTGTTTTTATTTCCAAAAAGTGTATAAGCTCTTACAAGTGTAAGAGGTAGAGTTCGCTGTGGTTAGAGGGCTTCTCTTACACTTTTTAGAAATGTTTTTTAGTCCAGATACTTCTTATCTTTTAGATACTCATAGACATCATTGTAGTCTGTGAGTTTTTTGTTTTCTCTGCTAAAATAAGATTGTATCGTTTCTTTTTTCAGTCATGTGATTGTCCTTACGAATTCGCACATCACTCGACTGATTGCATAGTGTCATGGGTTTCGTTCACCGTGTCTTTTTTGTATTGGTGGTACTCATCTCATTTTCTTTATCTTTTATGATCTAAACTTCATCTGACAGTGTGGAGTATAATTATTTTTTTTCAAAAATCAAGAGAAAATACATTTTTTTTTGTTTTTTCTTTTTCTTATTCCTTGATTACATAGGTCGCATATAGGAAAATTCATTTTTTTATTTTTATCAGACTTTCTATTTCATCTCGATTTACATATTTATCCAATAATTCAAATGTATCTACTTTGTTATTTACCTTGTAATATACTCTTACATATCTTTTTCTCATAGTTTGTGCTTTTTTTCACATATAAATTTGTACCATTCTGTTATCATTTTTTCATACTGATATTGTTTCAGCTCCACTGTTTCTTTGTCGTTTATTCTTCTTTCGACTTCGGTCTTACCTAATATTTCTTCCATTTTTAGTGTGTATTTTATATAATTTCAGTTTAATATTACATTACATCTTTCGCATTGTGGATATACATTAGTTATATCAAATGTATATTTTGTGTTGGCTCTCGTGAGGAAATGTCATGCTTGTATATATTTTCGGTAGATTTTCTCCCCACTTGTTATACATACACAGTATCATTTATCATCTGCATAATACAGTCTCACATATTCAGAGAATACTCTATGTGCCAAATCTCTCCATGTCACACTCTTTTTTGGTTTGTGTGTCTTTGGTCGATAATATTTCAGTATTCTCTCTCGGAGTTGTATATCTTCTACTTGCTCCAGTGCCTTTTTTGTTTTCCATAGTTTTGTGAAATTATTTAGATGGATCATTGCTAATTTGTAATATTTCTGATATAAAAGCTTCTCAATACTTCATAAATAGATAGTGTTCTATGTTGTAATTATTCCAATCTATGTATTGTATAGCTTCTATTATTCAGCTTATATTCCAGTCAATATCGTTTTCTTTACAAATTTTTGTTAAGTTCTTTATAAATCCATCATACAGATTATATGCTCGCTTCATAAATATCAAATCTTTTTTCATTTTTGTTAATTAGATAATAAAAATGGTTGTCTATATTCTTCTTTCTTTTCTTCTTCCAGATGTTTTCTCATATTGTATAGCTTTCATCTCAAGCTCGGCACTTCTTCTTGTCGCTTTCTCCTATATCTTGTCACACTCTCGGGTGATAATTCTTTCATCTGATAGTAGATATGCTCGCTTTCTATTCAGAGGTCTTTCAGTAGATAGCAATACAGCAGTGGGTCATCATCTCTACATTTTGGTATAGTCTCCAGATAGTATTTTACTTTTTCTTTTACTTTTTGTTTTTCCATGAGTTCGCTGTGGTTAGAGGTTAAAATAAAGTTGCTTGTTTTGATTGTTCTGGTTTTGGCGAAACCGAAGATATCGTATCTTTTATTTCTTCTATCTTCTCTTTGAATTGTTCGGGGTCTATCTCGTATATCATTCAATAGCTACATATCCATCATTCACTATATTCGTTTGTCAGTGTATTTCATACTACGAATGTTCAAGTTCATCAGTACCAAAAGCAATTTAGTAGTGCCATCATTACACATCTCCTGTCCAGGTCTACTCCATACAGCCTACATTGTGGGTTGTTTTTTAGTGCTCACAATAGCAATGTCCCACTACCACAAGCACAGTCCAAAACTCTTTCTCATTCTCAAGGTTTTGTATCTGTCATCTGTGCCATCATATCTGCTATATGTGGTGGAGTGAAAAATTGCCCATTCTCTCACGATGATACAAACTTCATATACATATCTCATAGTATGTCCAATTTCTCCTCGTGGTGCTCTTGCATCATATTTACCATATCTACGAGCATCCTGATTGGTGTGCTTGTGTTTTTCCACAAGCTTATGAGTTTCAAGTATCTTTGTTCTCTCTCTTTCCATCTCGGAGTATTTTGGATGGTCGGGTTGGCATTCACTATTGAGATGACTACTACTTCCAGCCAAGTCTCAAATGCTTTAGCCATACTTATTCATTCTCATTGACTTGCTACAAGTCCTCTCTCAAATGGTTTATCGCTATTTGGTGTCCATTTCACTCACATTATCATATCTTACATCGTAAAAGTCTGTATCAGTTGTGTATTATCAGTATTTCATAGTGAATTACTTCATATTTGTCTGTCAGTTTTGATAGATATTGCTTTAATTCATCGTATTTTTTGAAGTCTTTGTGTTTCATATTCTGCTTTTAGTTTCTAAAAACTCTCTCAAATTTCCTACATATTGTAATTTATATTCATCTCTACTTTTCTTAAACTCTTTCAGCTTATCGGGTTTCCGTGTAAGTAAATTTCTCCAACCTATCAACTCAAACATATGCTGTCTTGGGTTTAATTCGGTAAAGCCATTTTCTAAATACTTCGCTATCTGCTCGTTAATTCGTTGCATTGTTTTTATATACTCTGTCTTTTTCATATCTCATCCATAAATTGATAAAGTTGCTCTTTTGCTTTTTGTTCTTGGTCGTGTATGAGATAGTGCTGTACTGTCTTTATTCTCCTTTTCACTTTTCATACGATAGGAGTTTGTATCATATCTGCTAATTCATCATACATACTCCTATCATATTTCATTGCTTTCACAAAGTTGAATATAGCAGTAGTCCATATCTCTTTTTCTCTGCTATTGCTCCACATCGTTATTTACTTATTGAATTACAAGCCGCTAATTTACCGAAAGCAAGTATTGTGTTTTTGTATTCGGTTAGTTTTGTCTCTGCTCTATGTATATGCTCTTGATAGTGTTTTCTGTCTTTTTTCCATATCTCGAGGTCTTCACAATACTTTTTTTGTTTTCTGTCAAACATCTGTTTCCTTCTCTTAAATTTCTCATTTTTGCTGTCATACTTCTGCTTTACGAGGAATAGTCCACTTCAGATGGCTGTATCTATTACTTGTCAGTCCATCTTACATCAGACTACTTGTCCAGCTAAAACATCAAATTCAAAGTTAAAAAACTTTTCTACATGACTTGGTGTTGTGTAAATTACATCATTCATTTTGTTTTGAATAAAAGAATAAAAAAGTGTTTGGCGACCTTTTTAATTTGGAACTAGCAATCCGTGATAATTTGGAGATGGAGTGGCGACTACCACTCACTGCTTGTCCATCTTTCACTTGTACTTCGTTACTTGAATAGTGCTACATCTCCATAGATAGACCACACAGCCAAATTATACAAGACCTACTTCGTAAATACCGCCCGCAACTGTTTATGTGTGGCCTATTTGCTCGTTCCTAATAACTTGACTAATTACAGTGAACCGTTTAGCTGTAATTTGTCATAGATGGGGGCTTTACATCTCCCCCACGATGCCATCTAAAAGGGTTTGGTTCACAAATTGTCCTAAAAGATAGATACAAGGGATGAAAAAATGAGTGTGATAACTCTCAAAAACGACCTTGTAGCCAGTTTTACAACATAGTCGGTTGTGTTCGGTTTATAGCCCAGCTTCTCTCAGATTTTTATTTTCTACTGCAATATCGATTATCCTTTGACTCAGCATTTCGATATTGAGTTTATAATGATTAGCTATTTTCTTTCGCAATAGCTGGTCTCCATATTTTTGCAGAGCTTCTTTTTTGCTTTCCATTTCAATTTCTTTGTCTGTTCGTTTTATTTCTCATTTATTCTTTTTTGCTTTTCGGTGTTCGTATCTTTCAATTCTGTATAGGTCGTAATTCAGCTCTGTCTTGCCAGCATCAGCATCGAGTGTCTCATATCCCACTATTAGATCTGGCAAGAAATCTTTTATGTCTTTATCACTCCCCGATTTGAGTAATTGCTGGCTTTTTACGAGTAAATCAGTCATAGTTAATTTTTACTAAAATAAATCTCATGCTCATTTTCAGTATAGTCCCATTACTTTCTCTTCCATCATTGTGTCTATGCTGTAATTGTTGTGTATCATTTTCCATGCTTCATCGAAATTATATTTGTCTTTATCTCTTGTTAGTTTTTCCAGGTTTTTCATTCCGAAAATTGGTTTGGTGTATGGAGTGTCTGCCCTATTGTTTGCTTTGTTTATCTCGTCCATACTTGCTATGCTGTCTATTACTCATATTCCAGCCATTGCACAAGCTCTTCATACTGCACTTGTTTCTGCATTTTCCAGTGCACTTGTTTTGTTTATGTATCATTGTCATTCTATCTCTTGTGCAAGTCCAGTATATCTGCAAGTACCGATAGTCAGTGTTGCTTTTACTACTCGCATTTTCTCGTCTGGGAAATAATTATAACTTGTCTCTATCATGTATTGTCATTCATAGTTTTCAGCCAAATACTGTATTCTGTCTTTTACTTGGACATAGTCGCTACCTTTGAATTTGATAGCTTTGTCTTTTAGTTGTCTGTCTGTCATTGCTATATAAATTAAAATATAAAGTAGAGTTCGCTGTGGTTAGTACAAATTTTTATTGTATTTTTCTGCATTACTCCTACATTCTGGAGTTCAATCAAATCTTCATGTGTTTTTCAGTAAATCTTCAAATAATTCTGGACATCGTGATTTGTAAATCTGTATTCATGCACCAAATTTACATACTGGTAAACTTGTTCAAGTAAATGGAATTGCAAGTGTTATATATTCATCTCATCAAGCATAATCATGATGTATGAGTTTGAATTTTATATTTTTTGCTTCTTCCTCATCGATTAAGTTTGTAGATATAAACATTGCTTTGTTTTTACTCATTTGTGCTATAATATTTTTCTTGTTCTTCTCTCGTTTCTTTTGCTTATCTAGTAATACAAATCTTGTTTCTCGTATTGTGTTAAGCTCTGGATAATCTTTTCTAATTCTGCACCAGTTAAGCAATGTTTCTGTCCATCAAGTATTTTCTTTTTTCCATTGCTCAAATTCTTCATAAGTCATTTGTGCTATTCACTCCATGAAGCTTACTGCCTCACTTTTTTCTTTTTCTGTTAATTCTTTGATTATCATATCAGCTCGTTAATGGATAAAACTTTGTTTGGGTCTGGTGGAATAAATTTCTTTCTTCAAGGTGGAGAATATCATTTTATGTCTTCTTCACTCAAAGCAAATACTCATTGCCATGAATTTTCTATCGACTTGTATAGACACTTGATTTGCAAATCTTTTTTATTTGGATACATCTTGTTTAGTTTCTCCTTTACCAATTCTATTCATTTTTCTGTAATTGGTTTTTTGATTTGCTTTCTCATTTTTATAAATTCATTCAGAGCCTCATCAAATTCATCCGTAGGATGATTATTATCTTTTTCTTTCTCTTTTATTTTTTCTTTATCTTTATCTTTTTCTTTTTCTTTTTCTTTTTCTTTTTCTTTAGGTTTTTCATTTTCAAAACCACTGGTTATTTTTTCATCAAAACCACTGGTTTCTTTTTTTGGTCTACCACCCTTACATCAGTCTAAATACCTCTTGTTATTTGCCTCTAATTGTGGTCTAATCAATTTCCACATAGGTACACTTATTCATGTAAGATTTTGTGGTTCTGCACCATTAAAAGAATATTGTGCAATGGCTTCATACAATTCTAATTTATTTTCAGCTGGTAAATCTGATAAAGCTTCGAAGAATGAATAATAGAATATAAATCATTGCCTATTCTCCATTTTGTTTGTTATTAGAAATAAAACTTGCTAATGTTCCTTTGTGTCATTGCTCCATCCAGAGCCTCCAAAAGTTATACAATTCTTCATCAGACATCTCTTGGAGCTCTGGTGTAAAATCTTTTAATGTTCTCAATAGATTTCTAATTATGTTTTTGTCCATTTTTTGTTTTTTTAGTTAGAAATCTAAAAATCAAATTCATCACTTACACAAGCTTCGCACATATCATATTCTCTTTGCTCTGCTTCCATTAGAGCTCTTTCTGCTTCTTCTCTACTACTACAGTATGCTATATCTTCTCATTTATATACTGCTCGATAGTACAGTCTGTCATCATCTCTTTCAGTGACAATTGCTGTTCATTCTGCCCTATTTTCCAGTGGGCTTGGTTTACATAGACAGCTTCATTCTTTACTAAATCCAATGTAATTGATCATTGGCATGTTTGTGATGTCTCTACCATCCAAAATTACTTTTCAGTTTTTGATTTTTAGCATTGTGAATACTGGTTATTGATATAAAGGTCATACTCATTGTAGTATGATAGCTGGTTGTCATCAAAGATAAATTGTTGTAATTCTTCGTCACTAATTTCATCTTCAACGACATCCAGTAAGTTCTTTTGTTCTTCCATGTTTAATAAAAATAGCAAATAAAACTTTTGATTACTCTTGGTTTATTTGCTATCTACCAGTATTGTCCGCTGTGGTAGCAACCTCAATAAATCAAGAGTCATCTGGATGTCCTTGTAAGTATCCAAATGACTACTCATTTATTAGGATTACTTTTATTACAAGGACTTGACACTGAATTGGAGTTTTACTCACTACTACGACCTATACTAAAAAAACTCCTATGAATTATGTTTTCATAGGAGCTATTCCTTATCATAACTATTTACTGATTTTAGGTGTGGAGGGATTCGAACCCTCGACCTTATCCTTAAATAGCCCAGTTCGGTTATAGCACTGAAGACATAATTCTTCATTCATTGTCGGTGTCATTATAATCGAAAAAATAAAAAAATCAAGAGATTATGAAAAATATATACACCATTTTTTGATAAATATTACATAATATGTGTAATAATTTTTCGTGTATTATAGTTATTGACTGCTAAAACTCTCCGAATATACTATTGTGTGTTTCCTCTAGTTTTTTGATATTTCAGTGCAAATAATTTTCTGTTGTTGTGATATATTTGTGTCATAGCATTTTTTGGATTTGAAACAAATCTACTCATTGTTCCATCAGATGTGTAGCGAAACTATGCCTCAATACATGACAAGTTATTTTCTTTCACGGGATACAATTATATCTCTTAAATAGTCAGCATACAGTTTGCTTTGTTATTTTATCTCCAAATGTTTCCATTTGATGCGATATAAATACATAGTTTTTTCTGTTCCAGTTCTTACCAGCAAATCATATCCGAGGTAGTGGTTGCTCTCTTATAGCCAGATATTTGTATAGCAGTTGTTTTGTTTTTTCTGTCACAAATACAGTCCTTTCTATACCTCATTTTCAGATTATATTGAAATAGCTTTTTGTCAGTTGCTCCACTTCCAGGTCCAGCATCTCTCCCAATCTCATTCAAGTAGTATATCACAATTGGATTAGCAGTTGGCTTCTCAGTCTGTTTATATCATATTTTTCTGTTTTTCATACATAGTCCAGCAATAGCCTTACTTCGTATTCTTCCAAAAAATCCATATGCTGACTATGAAATTTTGGCGATGCAATTAGATTAGCACCTATTCATACATTATAGATTATGTTCAGATACTTTACGAAATTTTTTATGTTTTGCACTTTTTGGGCTACTGTTCTTGTAGATAGTGTGTTTTGTGTTCTGTAGTAGATACTTGTTTTTGGTGTCGGTTGCTTCAGCAGAAATGTTTTGTAATCTTCAATTGATTTTAGTGTTATATCTTTTTCTGTTTTTATGTTTAGTGTTTTTATGTATTGCTTTAGAGCACTTATGTTTTTGTAAATTGTGTTTTTTGTTCGGTTTTTGTTTGTCATGTATTGCTCATACTGTTTTACAAGATTTTCATTTATAAACATATTTGTATAGATAAAAACTAAAATCTTGTAGTGAGTAGCTGTGGTTAGTATAGGACTGTATATTATATCATTTTATTTTCAAATGTCAATACTTGAAAAATAAAACAAAATAATTATATTCAGCACAATTTTAGGTCGTAAAAATTTATCATGAATAAAAAAGCACCAGCAACTGAAAAAAAAGAAGAGTTACAATACAAACCTTATATGTGGATTGTTTTTTGATGGATTATTGCTTTTTGTCCATTATTGCTCTCCGAACGAAAACTATGGCGGTTAAGTGCTCTTTTATGACTTTTCTTGTTAGGATGTACGATTGATAGGATTAAACACAATAGAGAATACAATAAATTGCATAATATAAATCCTAAATCAGATTTTCTTGATTTGATTAAAGAATATATGTGGTGGTGACTAATTCCTATTGTTGTTATTTCACTTGCTATCTATCGAGATGATACAATACAGCCACGATTAGCAGAAAATTGGTTGTCTATTGTGTATGTTGTTGTCTGAATATTGCTATTGTGACTTGTTGTATTTTTGTCAATCAAACTTATAAAACGAATAATCAAAGTTGTTAAAATGCCATGAAATATAGAAAAAATCAGAGAGCATTTAGACAAAGACAGACTTACAGATGAAGAGATAGATACAGTAGCAGAATATCTTTGAAAGCATAAAAAATAGGAGCAAAACTCCTATTTTTCTTTTATGATTAGCAATGGAGAGCTATCATTCAAATCAAAGCTCTTTTGCTTTTTCTATCAGTTTTTCTCCTTTTAGCAGACCATAGCCTTTCACCTTTTTCTCTTTTAGAAATTCTTTTGCTTTTTCTTCGAGGTTGGTATTTGTTCCACTCTCGATTTTTTCTTCTTTCTTTTCATTTTCCGTGATGGTCTTGACTGGTGTTTTTGGCTGTTCAAAATATGTTCAGTCAATTTCAATTACATTTATTCAATATAAATTTTCTACTTCTACGATGTTTCCATTTAGTGCAATATATCTTTTCATGATATTATTGGTTATGAGATAAAGCTTATTCAAGGGGGGTACAAAATGTACCCCCCTTTATATGAGCTCTATCGCACATTAGGCAGTAAATCCATCACTTCTGATTGTTACATCGACCATTGCTTGAGCATTGTCGTGGAATGTTTTTACTCCATACAATACAGCATTTTTGAAGTATTTTCACATCTTGTCTTGTGCTTCTACTTCTGTTACAGATGGTTGTCTTTGCATGATTAAATATGGATTTCCTTTTACTCCAAATAAGTTGTGTTGCAATTGAGCAGTAGCAGTCCATGTGTCAGTTTGATTTGTCAAGCTTGAAGCTACAGACAATGTTCCTACTCATTTAGCTGTTACTGTCAATTTGTCAGCTGTATCATCATTTACTGCAGATATTCTTGCTGCGAAGAATTTAGCATCATCAGCAGACAAAGCTACTCATGTCGTAGTAGTTGTTGCAGGAGCATTTATCAACTTTGCCAAATTTGCTCTTGTAGCATCTACATCAGCTCCGATAAGTACATTACCTGGTGTTGTTCCGATTGTAGATACAAATGTAAATGTTACTCCAGCGATTGTTACTGTGTCATTAGCTGTTGGTTTTGTAGCCATTGCTAATTCAGCTGTTCCACACAATAAATTAGAAGTATAGAAGTCGTATCACATGAATGTCATTGCATATCCATTCTGTCATATTTTATCTCCCAATACTGTTTGTCTTCCAGCTGTGTATTGTACTAATTGGTTCTCAAATTCTGGAGAAATTACAGCATATCTATCTTTAGACATGATATTTTTCTTTGCCAAAGCTTGATTAGCATTTCCTAATACAGACATTACTGTTGAGTTAGACAATGTTCATCATGTTACTGTAGACCCAGCATTTATAGCTTCTGCTAATACATCAGCATCTACTTGATTTGATAAGTATTCTCCAGTTTTCTTTCAGTATTCGATAGCTACTGAATATTTGTCTTGGATGTTATCAAAATCATCGATGTAAAATCTATAAGCATATTGCTTGTTGATTACGAGACTTTCTTTTGTGTCTGTTAAATCAACTTCTGGTATAGAGTTTCCTCTTGTATATGCATTTGGATATACTGGCATAGATGAGTAAACTCTATTCAATGTATCTCCATATGATTTTCCATCTAATCATGTTTGGAAATTACATATAACTTTTGCGATGTTCTTTTTGAAGAATTCTCTTTGCATTTCTCCAGCTCGCACTTCTGGAAAACTTGCTGATAAATTGTTAGCCATGTTTCTAATTGGTAATTAAATAAATAATTGGTGCGACAAATTATTTGAATTGCTGTCCTTTGTGTTGTGCTTCAAATAGTTCCCAATCTTTTTCTGTCCATTCAGACATAGGTTTTTTACCATCTACACTATTTGTAGATCATCACATTACAGACCTCTTTTTAGCTTCAGACAATTTGTCATGTGTTGAGAAACCATACTTTACGACTATATCTTCCAGTGCAGAATTGTCGTTTCTTGCGATTTCTCTGATTGCTCATTCATATTGCTTTAGCTCTGGATTTTCAATTATTAACTTTCTCAAGGTTTCTTCATCTTGTTGGTTTTTTGCTATTCATTGTAGTCTTTCTGTTACCAGCCTTTCTACTTGGTCTGCTTTTGCATAGCCTTTACTTTGTAGATAAGCTTCTACATTAGCATCTTCATCATCAGATGTGTCTTGCCTTGTTACTTGTCATTGTAATTGTTTCCTTTCCTCTGCAAGTTCTTGAGTTTTCCTTGTGTAGTCCGATTGTCTCATGTATCCATTTATGAGTTCATCTTCTGTTACACTTTGCATAATTGGATTACCATTCGCATCAATTCAGATTTTCACTTGGTAAGTTTTTGGAGTGTTTTCACTTGCTCCGTTTTCGTTTTGGAGTGCATCGTTTGCTTGTTCCATTTCTATATTTTAAGTTATAAAAGAGCTACTTCGTATCATCATTTATTAGATTATCTATGAAATCCAGAAATCACATCGCCACTTCCAGTTGTCATTGTATGTAGTTTAGGTCTTTTTCGCTTTTCATAGTCCTAAATCTCTCATTACATACTCATACGACATTTACGAAATATTCTCTGATTTCATTAAATCCTTTTGTGCTTTCTATTCATTTTATTGCTTGCTTTTGTTTATCAAATATTTCTATTGCTTGTTTCATATCCCTTGTATATTTCTTTTTGCTTCTATCTTCTTTTATTAGGTCTAATATCGACATATTTTATTTTAGATATTAAATACTTCCATTGCTTACTTTTGATACTGTTTCAGCCACATTATCACTTCTTCAAGCCACTGGCTCGTTTTCCAGCTGTTTTGGAGCATTGCTTTGTGGTGCATTATTTCATCATGTCAGCATTCACAGTATATCTTGTCATTGTTTTTGGATATATTTATCTGCTATCACTCATTCGAATGTTCCCAGCACATCCTTAAATAGTTCTTCCAAATTCACTGGTACTCCATTTGCCGATGCTTGTACTCATATATTGTATTTGGCGATAGCATCTTCTCTACGACTTTCTATCGTATCATAGCTACTTGTTCCAGTCTCTATCTGTATCTCATATTTCTCCAGACTGTTTATTATTGCTTCTTTGTGTATCCTTCGGAAACCTTCATCTCACATTTTCTTTATTACTATGTTTTTGTCATAGTTTTCTGCTGTTTGTTCGAGTAGCTTATATGCCAGTCTCTCCAGTCATTCCTCGAAATGTTTCCTTACTTCGTCTACTACTGTATTACTTTCATAGAATTTTATTCTAATTCATGTAGCAGTATTTGTCAGAGCTTGCGCATTATTTGTATTGCTTGTATCTACTGTAAATGTCAGCCCTTGTATTTGTCTCTCGAAATCGTTTTGCTCATTGAAATAGCTACTATCGATACTCCTCATTGGTAGCTCTTGCAAGTTTGCTTGAGCTTCTTGTACTGTCTTTGTCGTAGGTATTATGTTGTTTGGTCTTGAGATTAGTTTTCTTGGATTTATTCCACTATGAGCAGACCAAATCCAGCTTCTGTTTAGAGCATTATTGATATATTCACTCGCAGCATTCTTTTTATAGTTCAATTCTTGCTGTAGTCACATTATTGGCTCCAAAAATCATGTTGCCAGATTTGTTTCTGTATCTTCGAAACACCTTATCTGTTCAAATGGTATTTGTGTGATTTCTTCCAGTCCTATACATAGTATTCCATTAGCAATAGATATTTTGTATAGTTTTTCGTTATCATTGTCTTTCAGATCATAGTATCAGTAGTATTCATCCAGTGTGATATTATTTTTGTCTACCTTTGCTGTATCAGATATTTTCAGTCATGTTATACCTTGTACCATACTTTGATATTTAGATTTATCAGATGTGTCCAATTTTGTTAGAGCATCCAATTTTTCTACATTCATATAGTCGTCTTTTCAGTTCTTTATTTCTGATAGTCTTACATTTTGTCTTGTATGGATTACAGCTGGCATATCATTGAAAAGTATATATCTCGGATCATATAGCATTTGTGTCCAGCTTACTACATCTATTGTAGCATATTCTCATACTACTTTTTCGTCGATAGCTTCGTTTATTTCTTCTACTGCTTCGTTTCATTCTTCATCGATGTATGTCTCTTGTAGTGGTTGTTCCAGATTTCTTTGATTTCTTGCTATATCGTATTTGGTGATTATTCTTGCCCATGCTGTCCCGAAATTTACCATACCTTTAGCTCGTAGTCTTATAGCCTCTTTCAGTTTATCTTTTCTGAAAATTGTGCTCAATAAATCTTGTACAGCTCTTGCTTGCATATCCAGATTAGCCAAATTAGGATTTTCTCATAGTCCATTGATATAGTCTGGCTTTACACTTACTATCCATTTTGGCTCTCTGCTTACTATCTTTGGGAGTATCTTGTTTGATACCTCATGCATTTTATTTACTTTGAATGTCGTAGCATAATCGCTGTATTTTGGTTGTGTGAAACTATTGAGTTCTTTATACACATTGAGTAGTCTATCGTAATATGGAGACAATAAGTCTTGATATTGGCTTTTTACTTCATTTACAAATAATACTGCTTTCTGCTGTTGACTTTCTGAAGTTCTTATTTTCATAGCTATATTATGTATGATAAATTGTCTATATTATAATCAAAATTCATTATTTGCAAGTGTTTATATTATCTACACTTCTCTATTTCATTTCCTATATCTACCATCTTTTTTCTGTGTGTCTCATTTATTTCATGCAGCCAGTCTTTGTATTCGCTATCATTAGTCAAATGTCGTAGCTCGCTATTACATTCCATAGCAGTTATTAAAGTTGTCTTGAAACTCTCAAGTCTTTTTAGTTCTTCATAGTTATCTTCTTTTACTTTTGTGAATAAATATGCGTTTGCATAGTATGTATCATCATCTACCATTTTCTCGCAAGTAGGGATGACTTCATAGATGTTTCTTTCTTCTCATTTATATGTCCTTCACGAGTAGTTATCTTTTATACATCTTTTTCAGTCTACTTTTCTCCGAGATACTGCATGTCAGTATGTCTTGTTATCAAATTTACTTCCATCTAATTGACCATCTACGAGGAAGTCAGCATTGTATTTAGCATTTCATTGATAACCACTACATAGTGTATATCATTTGTCCAGTATCTCATCTACGAGTTCATTATCTCTCAAGTCTATTCTATAGCTTGCTATCTTTCAGTATTTATCTACGAGAGCTTTATTGTTATTCCATCGTTTTCTTACACAGTCTACAGCTTTGAATACATATCGTCCATTTCATCTTATTCTTCACATTGTATACGATAGTTCGTTTATCTCTCTTATCTCTTCATCAGAAAATTTATAATTCCACAAATCAGATACAGCACCCATAGCAGAGTAGATAGTGCAGTCGCTACTCTTTCCTTGGTTGTATTCGTATATCTCGTTGTCTTGTTGAAATAACTCTGGTAAATTGCTTCCATTGAGCAGTAAAAAGTCTGTTGCTTGGTATCAGTCACCGAGCAGTCAGTTGTCTATTCGTGTTTCATCCATTTTGAAAATTAGTTATTATCTAAAAGTTGTTTTATCTCTTTAATTTTTATTCTTATTCTATCTCTCTTGTTTATCATTTCCTTGAAGTCGCTATTTCAGTGTGCTATTTCATCTAAATTATAGTAGTCTATTTCTTGCTGAATTTTCTCCAACTCTTTCGTTAGACTAATTTTTTGTTGTTCTAATTCTGTTAATTCCATTTTTATTTGTTAGAATATAAATTATACTTCTGGTCAAGCAATTATACTTCATACAGTAGCAGTCTTAAATGTTTGGCTTACTGTATCATACAACCCAGCCACATTATTACTATCTTTACAAGGTATTCAGTTGAATACTAATACTCAATTTTGTCGTATCTGTGCAGTATATATATTAGCACCATTATTAATAAAATTTCATTGTGTATTTCACCATACACAGAATTGAGTGTTATTAGGACTAAATGTAGAATATGTAGCTGTATTTGTATCTTCTATTCCATCTGTTTCATTTTTAACATACAATGTTGCTGTTCAATTATTTCACTCCGCTTGTATTGTATAAATTGTTGAGGTGTTTCTTCTTATACTACTCCTCAATAATACATTTGGATAATTAAATGTAATAGTACTTCAGGTTGTACTTCCAGATATTCAAACAATACTACTATCAGTACCTCTACTTTGTAATAAATAAAAACTTCATAATACTCATTTTGTTTTTGCTACAAATTTTGTGTTTTGAGATGTGTGATATATTCAAGTATCTAAACGAGTGCTACTTGCATTACTTACATACTCCAATTGAGTATATCAAGGTGGTAAAATACTTGTTCTTATTCCTTTCACTGTATGTAATAGTCTTCTCATTATTATTTTATCAGAAATAAAGCTCGGACTACTCCTGTCCATACGAGTATCAGCAGGAGCATCCGAAATATAGTTTTAATTAAGTTTGTCATAAACTCTTTATAGAATTTACTTTTACCTTTCCATAGTCTCATTCTGTTTCTTGTCGCTAAAATACTCCTTTTCCATTTCAAGCAGACTTCACAATTCACTTACGATATGTGTTTCTATCTTGTAGTAATTGTAAATATACTTGTCCAATACTTTCAGCAATTCTCTTACAAATTCATCGTTTAGTATCTTTCTATTGAAACCTAATACATGGAGTAGTTGCTGTTGAGGAGTTTCAGAGCCAAAAATTCTGTGATGGTTCACATGAGTATTATCTTTTATTCTTTCTATATTCAGTTTGTTGCTTGTAAATTTTGTTCAGTCATCATTATATCTTGGTATCATATGATGGTCTGAATATTTTATTTTGTGGCTCATTCTTTTTTGATAAACTAAAAAGGACTATTTGTCCTCTTTTTTGTCTAATTTGTCGAATATTCCTCGTTTTTTAGCGAGGTTGTAAAATACTTGACTACTTGCATATACTCCTCCTACGAATTCTACTACTTGCTGTCGTTGTACTGCATAGTATGTCGTAGCGATATAATATCCAGCACCGAGAATTATAGATAGTCATAGTGCGATATAAGTTTGACTGACATTCCATTTCTCACTCAGTCTTGTGAGTAGCTGTGTTAGTAATCAAATTAACAATATTGCCATCTTTTATTTT
>FLNV01000219.1_pt1 | contig 30016 bp, 21 predicted proteins | sample 1140351 | NCBI WGS metagenome assembly FLNV01 (sample SAMEA3878207, study PRJEB12797) | bioreactor metagenome | biome: Moose rumen | place: Sweden | collected 2011-10
TGGCAAAGCTGCTGCTTGCCAAGCCGGACCTCCTTCTGCTCGACGAGCCGACAAACCACCTTGATATCGGTTCCATCCAATGGCTCGAGCAGTTCATTCAGCAAAAGGCTAACGCCGTTGTGCTCGTCAGCCACGACAGGGCTTTCATCAACAACGTCACGAACCGGACGATTGAAATCACATGTGGACATATCAACGACTACAAAGTCAAATACGACCAGTATGTCATTCTTCGGGACGAACGACGGGAACAGCAGCTGCGGGCATACGAGAACCAGCGGAAGGAAATAGAGGAGACGCAGGCATTCATCGAGAAGTTCAGGTATAAGCCCACGAAATCCAACCAGGTGCAGAGCAGGATGAAGGCGCTGGAGAAGATGCAAATCGTGGAGGTCGATGAGGTCGACACCTCACACATCAACCTCAAATTCCCGAAATGCGCCAGAAGCGGAGACTTTCCGCTCATCTGCGATGAGGTGGCTAAAACCTACGGAAAACATCAGGTATTCGCCGGAGTCAATCTCACCGTCAAGCGGGGTGAGAAAGTGGCATTCGTGGGAAATAACGGTGAGGGTAAGTCCACACTCATCAAGTGTATCATGGGGGAGATACCCTTCGACGGAACGCTTAAGGTGGGACACAACGTACAAATCGGATATTTCGCACAGAACCAGGCACAACTCCTCGACGGAGACACCACAGTCTTCGACACCATCGACCGGGTGGCGACGGGAGACATGCGGACAAAAGTAAGGGATATTCTTGCGGCATTCCTTTTCAGGGGGGAGGACATCGACAAATATGTCAAGGTGCTCTCCGGAGGGGAAAGAAGCCGGCTTGCGATGATACGCCTGCTTCTGCAGCCTGTCAACTTCCTCATTCTCGACGAGCCTACCAACCACCTTGACATGCAGTCGAAGGAAGTGCTCAAGCAGGCGGTCAAGGACTTTGACGGAACGGTCATCGTCGTCAGCCATGACCGTGATTTCCTTGACGGACTCGTCGAAAGGGTCTACGAGTTCGGAGGTGGAAAAGTTCGGGAGCATATAGGAGGCATCTACGACTTCCTTGAGAAAAAGCGTCTCGAGAACGAGGGTATGACCGGGCTCAAAAACGATGTCAACGCCAGAACGTCCAACAATTCTTCTGCCAAATCCGCAGCCTCAGGCAAAAACGGAAACACAACTGATTCCGAATCTGCCGTGACTTCCGGAACTTCCAGTGTCTCCGGAAATTCCACCCTCTCCTATGCAGAGCAGAAAGAGCTGGCCAAGCAGCGCCGGAAACTGGAGAAGAGGGTCTCGGATGTCGAGCAGCAGATTGAGCAGGTGGAGGCGGAAATCGCCGGAATCGAGGCGAGGATGATGACGCCGGAAGGGGCGGCAGACTCCTCTCTGTTCACCAACCACGCCTATCTCAAAGCGCAGCTGTCTGACCTCGAGGACGAATGGGAACAGGCCTCCACCGAATTGGAACAATTCCAGGCAGGGTAGATGCATCATCACCTCGATGACTCGATTAATCGATATATCGAAATATCGAAACCTCGAAAATAACTCGTCACCTCGAATAATCCCACCTTAACCGAATGGCTTTCTAAACTGATGATTCTGAAAACTAAATAAACTAAAAAAAATATGAAAATCAAAAACTTAATCCTATTAATTGCTATGGCAATGACAACCAATGCCGCTGCACAGGGCATCGGCATCAAGATGGAGAATCTTGACCAGACCGTCAGCCCGGGTCAGGACTTCTACCAGTATGCTTGCGGAGGATGGATGAAGAACAATCCGCTTCCGGCTGAATATTCCCGTTTCGGTTCTTTCGACATGGTACAGGAGGCGAACAAGGAGCAGATAAAACAATTGATCAACGAACTTTCATCAACCAAGCATGAGCGAGGAACCGTCGCACAGAAGGTGGGCGACCTCTATTCCCTCTGTATGGACTCAGTCCGACAGAATAAGGAGGGGGTCAAGCCAATCTTGGCTGACCTCAAGGCAGTGGAGAAGGTGAAGAACAAGGAGCAGGCACTGAGAATGATGGTCGACAACGAAATCAAGGGGGGGAGCAACCTCTGGGGGTCTTATATCGGAGCCGACATGATGGACTCGAAGAACAACCTTGTCGAGGTGGGACAGGGAGGCCTGTCGCTCGGACAAAAGGAATACTATATCAGCGAGGAGGAGTCGTTCACCAAAATCCGCGAGGCTTTCAAGAAGCATATCGTCAAGATGTTCATGCTCGTAGGGGACAAGGAGAAGGACGCACAGCGGAAGATGGAGTCGGTCATGGCCATCGAGACACGTATGGCGAAGGCATCGAAGAGCAGAACGGAACTACGTGACCCGGCTTCCAATTACCACAAGATGTCATATGATCAGTTCAAGAGCGATTTCGGCGGATACGACTGGGACTATTTCTTCCATGCCAACTTCATCGACAACCTTCAGACCCTGTCAGTAGGGCAGCCTGAGGCTATCAAGGAGGCGGTGGCGATTCTCAACGAGACACCCCTGCAGCAAATCAAGGACTGGATGCAGTGGACACTGCTTAACGGCAACTCCAGCTGTCTGGGTGATGAGGTTTACCTTCAGAACTTCGACTTCTATTCACGAACCATGTCGGGGACACAGCAGCCGCAGCCACGGTGGAAACGCAGCGTGGGCACAGTCAGCGGAGTGCTCGGTGAGGCAGTCGGAGAAATGTACGTGGCTAAGTATTTCCCGCCGGAAAACAAGGCGCGAATGGAGAAACTGGTACGCAACTTGCAGGTGGCGCTGGCTGAGCGAATTGACGCACAGGAATGGATGAGCCAGGCTACAAAGGAGTATGCGAAGCAGAAACTTTCCACATTCTATGTGAAAATCGGATACCCTGACAAGTGGAAGGACTACAGCAAGCTCGACATTGACCCGCAGAAGAACCTATACGAGAACATGCAGGCCGTACGGCTCTGGGCTACGAAGAAGCATGTGGAGGACAAGTACAACAAGCCGGTCGACAAGGATGAGTGGCACATGACACCACAGACGGTCAACGCATACTACAACCCGACAACCAATGAGATTTGCTTCCCGGCCGGTATCCTGCAGTATCCGTTCTTCGATATGCAGGCCGACGACGCCTTCAACTACGGGGCCATCGGAGTGGTTATCGGACATGAGATGACACACGGATTCGATGACCAAGGAAGACAGTTCGACCAGGACGGAAACTTCAGGGACTGGTGGCAGGAAGGGGACGGCGACAAGTTCAAGGCTCGTGCCAAGGTCATGTCGGACTTCTTCTCTAATATCAATGTACTTCCCGACCTTAAAGGAAACGGAGAACTCACCCTCGGAGAGAACCTGGCCGACCACGGAGGACTGCAGGTGGCATTCGCCGCTTTCCAGAACGCACAGAAGCAGGCGGCTCAGGAAGGAAAGAAACCGCTCAAGATGGTTAACGGACTCACACCCGAGCAGCGCTTCTTCCTTGCTTACGCAGGCGTGTGGGGACAGAACATCACTGAGGCGGAAATACGTAACCGCACCGTGCGCGACCCGCATGCACTTGGCGAATGGCGCGTCAACGGAGCACTACCGCATATCGACGCATGGTATGAGGCTTTCGACATCAAACCATCCGACAAGCTCTTCGTGCCTAAAGAAAAACGTGTCGCCATTTGGTAAGCATAGAAATCTTGAAATATTCAAAAGTCGAAAAGTCGAAGTATCGAAATTTCGAAGTTTTGAAGATCTGAATGTTCCCCGCCGGCATGGCCCTCTCAATTTTCAACTCTCAACTCTCAACTTTCAAAAACAATGCCTCTAAAACTTCCAGATAAGCTTCCAGCGATCGACATTCTCAAGAAAGAGAATATCTTCGTCATGGACACCACGCGGGCCAGCGGACAGGACATTCGTCCGCTGCGCATCGCTATTCTCAACCTCATGCCAATCAAGATCACTACAGAGACGGACTTCATAAGAATCCTCTCCAACACGCCATTGCAGGTGGAGATTGAGTTCATGAAAATCAAGTCCCACACCTCCAAGAACACGCCAGTGGAGCACATGATGATGTTCTACCGCGACTTCGAGCAGATGCGATATGAAAAGTACGACGGTCTTATCGTTACAGGGGCACCTCTTGAGCAGATGGACTATTCGCAGGTGAAGTACTGGGATGAACTGGTGGAGGTCTTCGACTGGGCGGCACATAACGTGCAATCCACATGCTATATCTGCTGGGCGGCACAGGCGGCCCTCTACCATTTCTACGGCATACCGAAATATCCCCTGGACAAGAAGATGTTCGGGGTATTCAGGCATAAGGTGCTAGCACCTGAGCTTCCCATATTCCGGGGATTCGACAGCGAGTTCTACGTCCCACACAGCCGACATTCGGAAGTCAGGAGGCAGGATATAGAAAAGGTGGACCAACTCAGCATCATTGCGGAGTCTGAAAAGGCGGGCGTGCATCTTGTCATGGCGAGGGACGGACGTGAGTTCTTCATCACGGGACATAGTGAGTATGCGCCTCTCACTCTCGACGGAGAGTACAAGCGCGACAGGGCGAAGAACCTGCCTATCCAACTTCCCGAGAATTACTACGAGGACAATGACCCGGAAAAGGCACCCGTCATCAAATGGAGGGCGCACGCCAACCTCTTCTTCTCCAACTGGCTCAACTACTACGTCTATCAGACCACACCTTACGACATATCACAAATCGATTGAATCGCGTGTGTGATGATTCTCCAGGAAAGACCCACCGCATGGTAAGCTTCAGACGTCAAATTGCATAGCCCTACCGCCCGCATGGTAAATTTCAAACCTCAAACTTCAAACATCAAAGTTTTGGAGTTGCTTGCTCCAGCGCGCAACGCCGACACCGCCATCGAGGCCATACGCCACGGTGCGGATGCTGTGTATGTCGGGGCCAGTGCATTTGGGGCCAGGGTGGCTGCGGCTAACCAGCTCGACGACATCCGGAGGCTCGTCGCTTTCGCGCATCTTTTCCAGGCTAAAGTATACGTCACGGTCAACACCATCGTGTTTGAGCATGAGCTCAAGGCCGTGGAGCGGCTCATCACTGAACTCTATAACATAGGGGTCGATGCGCTCATCACACAGGACATGGCTGTCCGACGCCTTGACATTCCGCCCATTCCCTTGCATGCGTCTACGCAGATGGACAACCGGACACCCGAGAAAGTCAGGGTGCTGCACAGCCTCGGCTACGAGCAGGTGGTGCTCGCAAGAGAACTGTCGCTTGATGAAATCACAGCTATACATCAGCAATGTCCGGAAGTGAAGCTCGAGGCATTTGTCCACGGCGCACTATGCGTCAGCTATAGCGGACAGTGCTTCGTCAGCCAGGCTCTCTTCCAACGAAGTGCCAACCGGGGGGAGTGTGCGCAGGTCTGCAGGATGGAGTTCGACCTGGAAAACGAACAGGGAGAGAAACTTCTCTCCGGCAAACATCTCCTGTCACTGAAGGACTTGTGTCAGATTGACTGTCTCGAGCTGATGGCGCAGGCAGGCGTGACCTCTTTTAAGATTGAGGGACGCCTCAAGGACACCGGCTACGTGAAAAACGTTACGGCGGCATACTCCATGCGTCTCGACCAGATAGTCCGGAAATACCCGCAGCTCTACTGCCGGGCATCACGAGGTATAGTCAGCCTCAATTTCCAACCGGATGTGGCCAAATCTTTCAACCGAGGCTTCACCCATTACTTCCTTTTCGGAAAAAATGACGACATCTTCGCGTTCGACACACCTAAGGCCGTCGGAAAACCGGTGGGGCGGATTCGGGAGGTCTTTACTAACCACATCGTTGTAGAACCGGACAGGATAAATGCAGACGAAGGGTGTATGCCTGCGAATACCGAGCAAGGGAATGCACCTTGCAAGGGGAGGGGAGCAAGAACGCGCAAACCGCCAAAGGTCTCCTTCGCCAACGGCGACGGCATTTGCTGCATAGCGGCCGACGGGAAACTCATCGGATTCCGGGTCAACCGGGCTGAGGACGACAAGCTCTACCCGCTGAAAATGCCGGTGGGAATCCGCCGGGGAATGCGGCTCTACCGCAATTTCGACAAACAGTTCGAGGAAGTTCTCGCTGCCGACAGCGCACGGCGTGTCATACCCGTTAACATCTCTTTGGATTACGACAAACCCTCAGCACAATTCATCATATCTATCGAGGAAGCTGTTGGTAACTCCGGCCTTTCTGGAATACCTGGAATATCCGGAATATCCGGGAACTCCGGAAAATCCGTCATGCGCGTCCCCTTCTTGCCGGAACTTGCCAGAACACCACAACGCGATAACATCCTCCGGCAGTTCTCTAAACTGGGGAACACTCCGCTACGACTTGAGTCACTCCAAATCAACTACAAAGAAAATTATTTCATCCCGTCTTCTTTACTCTCACAATGGAAACGGGAACTCGTGGATCTTTTCCTTAAGGAAACATCAACGGCGACGACTACCGCGCCTCAATATCAACCGCTTGATGGCATGGCACAACAGTCTACGGCTCCGGTGAATGCCAACTCAACCTTGGACGCTGGCTCCTTCGACTGGAATGCTGCATTGGCTACCATCGCTGACAACCACAATATCGCCAACCACCTGGCACGCGAGTTCTATGAGTCTGTCGGCATGAAATCACTTCAAACTGCTTTTGAAATCCCACCTTCGTCCGACACACCGCTCATGACATGCCGGCACTGCATACGGTATGCACTGGGATGGTGCTACAAGCGGCAGAAGGAAAAGCCTTCTATCATGCATAATAATCGCTATCCACCGCCTCAACCGATCGACAAACCGCTTTTCCTTACACTCAGAAATGGTGTCCGGCTCTCTCTACGGTTCGACTGCAAACGCTGCCTCATGACCGTGAACCGGTAACTAAGATCATTCCTTCCAACCCTATATTCTACCAAATCTGAATTTATTCAACTTTAATCTTTAAACTCTAAACTTTAAACTAATAAGAGCAATGTGCAAGCATTTTCTATGTTCACTTTTCCTGGCTGCTTTCTCGCTGAATGCACTGGCACAGGAAACCACCACGATAAACGGTGACGTCAATCACGATGGAAAAGTCGACATCTCTGATGTTGTTGCGGTCATCAATATTATTGCAGGTAAAGACAACTCGCAGCAAGAGGTCAAACGACTGCTCAGTTTCACTGTCACGCAGGACAAATTTGTCAACCCGGCACAAGGGGATGACTCGGGAGAACTTGATGAGTCCGACCCGGAGCTCAATGCAAAACGACGCCTGCCTGTGGCCACGAATGCAAACCTGAGTGAGTTTTACTATAGCGCAGTATATAATAGTGTAAATTATTACGATGTCCCTAAATCCGTCACGGAGATAGTAGGTAATAAATGGGAGTCGGAATACTCCTGGCCTGAAGATGCCGACGACGATGAAGTCGTGGATTTCTATGCCTATGCAAATCTTGATGCAGAAACGGACGACGTCTTTGCTATAAATGATTATGGCAGACCTTATATCAATTTCGTCACGGATGAGACGGTGACAGAACTCAAGGACTTCATTGTAGCGAAGGCTTCTGATTCCTATTCCAATTCACAAGGGCAGATCAGCCTCAGGTTCTGGCATGCGTGCGGGGCACTGAAGTTCTACATCAGCAAGACTGACAAACTCAGCAACTACACGGTGAAAGTGCAAAAGATGGTTCTCCATAATATTCCCTGTTCAGGAGAATATTACCCGAATGAAAATATCTGGTTTGTCTATAGGGACAAACCTGAAGACTTCAAGGAATTCACGGTCAATGCCGGTGAACCAGACGATGCCGTGGAGGTCGGAACGGAGCAGACGCTCATCGGAAAAACGGATGACTATCTCTTCCTTCTACCGCAGACACTTACGCCATGGGACAAGGGCGCTACACTCAAGGATGCATACGTGGAAATCGTATGCAAAATCTATGATGAGAACAACAACTACAAGGTTGGAACCGCAGCGGATTGGGGATGGGCATACCTGCCGCTTAACCTCACCATCCAACAGGGCTACATAACCCCTGTCCACATCAGCATGGGAACGGCTCTGCGTGACGGCGGAGGAAACAAATTATTCTAATCTCACTTCTTGGGCCAATTATGTTTTGGAGGCGAATATAACATTATTCGTCTCCAAAACGGCTTTTTTTACTGTTTGGGGAGCCAATCAAATTCCTATCATAAGCGTTATGTCCGGTCCGTAACCAGGGGCACTACGCTTTTGAGATTTCTTGATAAATCTGACCGCAGACCAGCTGAATGTCAAAAACTAAACGCAAAATTTGCGTAATTCTTTTTTTTTACGTAACTTTGCAATTCTTTAGGCGGCAAATAAGGACTATTTTGACTTATTTGCGGTCAATAAGCTGATATTTAAGGTAATAAGAAATAATCAAATCTATAAACGTTAACAAAGCAATATGAAGATTACATTGCAGACAGCCGACAAAATCAACGGGGTGTTGACGGCTGTGGTTGAGCCTGAGGATTATCAGGACAAGGTCAAGAAAGCCATCAAGGATGTGAGGAAGAATATGGATATGCCTGGATTCAGAAAAGGTATGGTGCCAGAAGGACTCATCAGAAAAAAATATGGGACTGCCATCTTGGCCGAAGAAGTCAACAAGGTGCTCCAGGAGAAACTCTTTGAGTATATTCGCGAAAACAATGTCAACATGCTCGGAGAACTCATGCCTACTGAAAATAATGATAAGATTGAACTCGTCGACGGAAATGAGATGACGTTCACTTTCGACATCGCTATTGCACCGGAGTTTGAGGTCGAGCTCTCTGCCAAGGACAAGGTGCCTTTCTACAACGTCACTGTCTCTGATGAGGTGGTCAACAACCAGGTGGAGATTTACCGCCAGCGCGGAGGCAGCTACGAGAAGATGGAGGAGTATCTTGACAACGATATGGTCAAGGGAGCTATCGTCGAGCTCGACGAGAAAGGAAACCCGCTGGAGGGAGGTATCGAGGCAGATGGAGTGGTTATGCTGCCTAAGTATTTCAAGAACGATGATCAGAAAGCACTGTTCGAAAAAGCTAAACTCAACGACATCATCACCTTCAACCCTTCTGTGGCGTATGACAACAGCGAGGCTGAACTGGCTTCACTCCTGAAAATCGAGAAGGAGCAGGCGCTTGAGCACAAGGGCGACTTCCAGTTCACCATCCAGGAAATCACACGCTATATGCCGGGACCGCTCAACGAGGACCTCTTCGAGAAAATTTTCCCGGGAGCGGGCATTACGACTGCTGAGCAGTTCTCCGACAAAATCCGTGAGCAAATCAACGAGCAGTATGCCAAGGATGCGGACTACAGATTCCTCATCGACCTCAAGGAATACCTCGACAAGAAAGTGGGTGAGCTTACTTTCCCGGAGGAACTCCTTAAGAAGTTCATGAAGTCAAAGGCAAAGGACGAGAAGGATGTGGAAGAGAACTATCCTAAGAACATCGAAGCGCTCAGATGGCACCTTATCAAGGAGAAACTCGTCGCACAGAACGAAATCAAGGTTGAGGATGTGGATGTGGTCGCTACCGCTAAGGATATCGCCAGAATGCAGTTCGCTCAGTACGGTATGCTCGACATTCCTGAGGAGTATATTGAGAACGCTGCTAACGAGATGCTCAAGAAGCGCGACAACCTCGACGGCATCATCGACAGAAGCATCGATGAGAAACTTATTCAGGCTGCCAAGCAGATTGTCACACTTGACACAAAGGACATCACGGCTGAAGAATTCGCTAAATTGTAAGTTTTTTTAAGCTCAAATATCAAAAAAATCGCGGATAATGAATTTATCTGCGATTTTTTTTGTAATTTTGAACTTTTAAATGATTTCTGGCATCTTTTTTGCCTATAATTTAATTCCAATAGCGTACGCGGAACTTCTGTGGAATCGGAAAGGCGAGATACCGTAATCTCAAAATACCTGGATACCGAAAGGGTACAGCCGAATGGCTCTCTGAAAACTGAAAACTAAAAACTGAAAACTAAATGAATACAGACTTTCAAAAATTTGCACATGCCAATTGCGGCATCAACAGCATGGTTCTCCACGACGTCATCAAGTCGCAGGGAGGATACCTTAACCCGTATATTCTCGAGGAGAGACAGCTCAATGTCACTCAGCTCGACGTGTTCTCGCGTCTCATGATGGACCGAATCATTTTCCTTGGGACGGACATCAACGACTACACGGCTAACGTGCTACAGGCACAGATGCTTTATCTCGACTCAGTTGACCCGGAGAAGGACATCAGCGTCTATATCAACTCACCGGGCGGAAGTGTCAGCGCAGGACTCGGTATCTACGACACCATGCAGTACATTAACTCCGATGTTCAGACCATCTGTACTGGTATGGCGGCGTCTATGGCAGCTGTACTCCTTGTGGCTGGACAAAACGGGAAGAGGGCTGCACTGCCTCATTCCCGTGTCATGATACATCAGCCCATGGGAGGAGCACAGGGACAGGCCAGCGACATCGAAATCACGGCGAGGGAAATCCAAAAGTACAAGAAAGAACTCTACAACATCATCGCCAAACACTCAGGTCAACCCTTTGAAAAGGTATGGGAGGACTCTGACCGTGACTATTGGATGACGGCACAGGAAGCCAAGGACTATGGAATGATTGACAATATTTTCATGAGAAAACCCGAAGAGAACTAATTTTAGTACTGAAGAAGACAAGTAAGAACAAAAAGACGGAACACGTGTCGTCCCGTCTTCTTGTCTTATCTTCTTTTATTCATTATCATCTATTTTATCTGAATGGCTATTAAAAGAAAATGCGCGTTTTGTGGAAGGAGTGAGAAAGAGGTGAAAATGCTCATCTCCGGACTTGAGGGGTATATCTGTGATGACTGCGCGGAGCAGGCCCACATGATCGTGAAGGGGAACGCTGAGCCTAAACCAGGCGGACTTGATCTTAAGGAACTTCCTAAACCTAAGGAAATCAAGGATTTCCTGGATCAGTATGTCATCGGGCAGGACGAGGCGAAGAAAGCGCTTTCCGTTGCAGTCTATAATCACTATAAACGACTTAGGAATATCGCTGAAGGACATGAGGATGTGGAAATCGAAAAGTCCAACATCATCATGGTCGGTAACACGGGGACGGGAAAGACACTGCTGGCAAGGACTATCGCAAAGATGCTCGTCGTTCCTTTTACTATCGTGGATGCAACCGTTCTCACAGAGGCCGGATACGTGGGGGAGGATGTCGAGAGCCTGCTCTCTAGGCTGCTCCAGGAGTGTAACTATGACCCCAAGGTGGCGGAGACCGGTATCGTCTTCATTGATGAGATTGACAAAATTGCAAGAAAGAGCGACAACCCGTCTATCACGCGTGACGTCAGCGGTGAGGGGGTGCAGCAGGGACTGCTCAAACTGCTCGAAGGGTCGGTCATCAACGTGCCGCCATATGGAGGTAGGAAGCACCCGGAGCAACAGTTTATTCAGGTCGACACTAAGAATATCCTCTTTATCTGTGGCGGAGCTTTCGACGGGATCGAGAAGAGAATTGCCAACCGACTCAATACCAACGTCGTGGGGTTCGACGCAGTCGAGAAGTCAGCAAGGATCGATAAGGGGAACATGCTACAATATATCGCACCTATGGACCTCAAGGCTTTCGGGCTTATACCGGAAATCGTGGGACGACTGCCAATTCTCACCTATTTGAAACCTCTTGACAGAATGGCGCTGCGTGACATTCTGACAGAACCCAAGAATTCTATCATCAAGCAATACATTTACCTCTTTAAACTCGACGGGGTGGAACTCTCTTTCACCGACGATGCGCTCGACTTTATCGTCGACAAGGCGATAGAATATAAGCTCGGAGCCCGGGGACTAAGGTCCATCGTTGAGTCGCTCATGACCGACCCGATGTTCGAGGTGCCGTCTTCCAAGGTGAAAAAACTGGTCATCGACAAGGATTTCGCAAAAAAACAACTTGAGAAGACCAATCTCAACATCCTCAGCAGGCAAATGAGCGAATAAGAATGTAATTTGTCAGCATTCACCTGTGTTCTGTGATGGAATATGGAGTGTCTGCTGACTTTTTTTAATGCTTTGCTTTTGTCTGACTTATTTTGCCACATCGTTGCAAAATAAATTCTGAAATAACTTTTTCGGATTTTTTTTGTGAAAAAATCTTATTATTTTGCCAAAAAATTTGGATTTTTCATTTAGGTGTAATAACTTTGTTAGACAATCTTAACTCCAAACTACTGAGCACATCCTATGACCCAGCAAATGACTCTAAAAAAAGCTTTAAAATATTATTTCGGGTTCGACAACTTCAAAGGAGACCAAGAAGCCATCATCAAAACTTTGATGACGGGTAAGGATGTGTTTGTCATTATGCCAACGGGAGGGGGAAAGTCGCTCTGCTACCAGCTGCCCGCCCTACTCATGGAAGGGACTGCTATCGTCATCTCACCCCTCATCGCATTGATGAAGAACCAGGTCGACGCCATCAAGAACTACAGCGAAGAGGATTCTGTGGCCCATTTCATCAACTCGTCACTCAGCAAGTCAAATATCGATGCCGTCAAGGAGGATATCGTCAACGGAAAGACGAAACTTCTATATGTCGCTCCTGAGTCGCTGACCAAGCAGGAATATGTCGATTTCCTCAAGACAGTCAAAATCTCTTTCTATGCCATCGACGAGGTACACTGCATCTCTGAATGGGGACACGACTTCAGACCGGAATACAAGAACATCAGGCCTATTGTTGAAAGAATCGGACGCTCACCGATTATCGCACTCACGGCCACGGCTACCGATAAGGTGAAGCTCGATATCAAAAAGAACCTCGAAATCATGGACTGTGTGGAGTTCAAGTCCTCTTTCAACAGGCCTAACCTCTACTATCAGGTCAAGCAGAAAATACCAAACGAGTCTAACAAGGATATCGTACGGTTCATACGCAAAAATGAACACAAGAGCGGAATCATCTACTGCATGAGCAGAAAAACGGTTGAGGACCTGGCCAAATTCTTGCTTGCCAACAATATCAAAGCGGCACCATATCATGCCGGATTGGAGACGAACCTCAGGACCAAGACACAGGATGACTTCATCATGGAGAGGGTCGATGTCATCGTTGCCACCATCGCATTCGGTATGGGAATCGACAAACCCGACGTCAGATTCGTCATTCACTACGATATACCCAAAAGCCTCGAGGGATACTACCAGGAGACCGGAAGGGCCGGAAGAGACGGAGGAGAAGGGGTATGCATCGCATACTACAACAAGACGGACCTCCGAAAGCTTGAGAAACTCATGGCGGCCAAGAACGGAAGGGAGCAGGAAATCGGAAGACAACTGCTGCATGAGACGGCCAACTACTGTGAGTCATCGGTTTGCAGGAGGAAACTTCTGCTCCATTATTTCGGGGAGGAATACAACGAGCCCAATTGTGGAAACTGCGACAACTGTCTCTATCCGAAGAAGAGGGTGGAGGTACAGGAGCAGTTGCAGCTCCTGCTCAAGACAATCCAGGCCGTCAAGGAAAACTTTAAGTCGGAGTATGTTATCAACGTGCTCAGAGGGGTGGAAACGGAGGCTATCACCAGCAGAAACCATGACAAGCTGGAGACATTCGGAGAGGGATGCGACACCGAGGAGACGCTGTGGAACGCTATCATCAATCAGGCAATCCTGTCTGGGCTTATTTATAAGGAGGTGGATAACTACGGAATCCTCAAACTGAATCCTGAAGGAAAGAAATTCATCAAGAAGCCATACTCTTTTCTTGTTGTTGAGGATAACGACTTCGAGGAGGCGGCTGAAGGGGCCGTCCAGGGAGAGGGAGGGGCCGACAGCGTACTCTACAGAATGCTCATCGACCTCAGAAAATCTCTGTCAAAGAAACTGCAGCTACCGCCTTATGTCATCTTCCAGGACAATTCCATCGATGCGATGTCAACGCTTTATCCCGTCAACATCGAAGAACTCAAGAATATTCCTGGAGTGGGAGAGGGGAAAGCTAAAAGATATGGAAAGGAGTTTTGCGAACTCATCAAGAAATACTGCGAAGAAAACGAAATTGAAAGACCTATGGATATAGTTGTCAGATCAGTACCAGACAGATCACAAAACAAGCTGTCTATCATCAAGAGCATCGACGCTGAGAAGTCTCTTGAGGAAATTTCAAGGATGCTCGGACTCGAACCGGAAGAGGTTATCGAGGAAATGGAGAATATTGTCTACAGCGGTACGAAACTTAATATCGACTACATGCTCGAGGAGCTGGACATCGACGAGGAGGTCATCGATGATATATATGAGTACTTCCGGCAAAGCAAAACCGACAGCATCGACACTGCACTCGACGAGCTGGATGAAAGTTACTACGAGGACGATATCAGACTCGTCAGAATCAAGTTCCTATCCGAAATGGCCATCTGATTACCTGCGGAAACGTGCGTGCGTGGCGTCACAACCCCTTATAAAGATGTGCCGTGGTGCGTCTTCCGACTTTTCAATGTGCAATGTTGTCTTCTATGCCACAACATTGTTGCGGTTCTCATAGACTCCGGTGTTTAACCTTCAACGAAACGCGATATTTACTCTGACCGTCTTGCCACTTTCATAAAGCAATTCTGTCGTCTTCTGCAACTCTCCTTGCCAAATATACACTCTTGCTGCATTATTTTCAACCTTTTTAGAACTTTTACCACTTTTTTTTACTATCTTTGCATGCAATAAATTTAAATCGTTCTTTCTATATGGCTTCATTTATTGCTGACAAAGTCGTGATGGAAGGTCTGACTTTTGACGATGTGCTGCTCGTGCCGGCATATTCTGAAATCCTTCCCAGGGAAGTTTCACTTTCCACTAAGTTCTCACGTAACATCGAACTCAAAATTCCGTTTGTCACGGCTGCTATGGACACCGTGACGGAGTCTGCTATGGCTATCGCAATAGCTAGAGAAGGTGGTATCGGTGTGATACATAAGAATATGTCCATCGAAGAGCAGGCACGACAGGTCGCTATCGTCAAGAGGGCGGAAAACGGAATGATATACGACCCCGTCACTATCAAAAGAGGATCGACTGTCGGACAGGCTCTCGGAATGATGGCAGAGTACCATATCGGAGGTATTCCTGTCGTGGACGATGACATGAGGCTCGTCGGAATCGTCACCAACCGTGACCTCAGATTCCAGACTGACATGAACTGCCTCATCGACAATGTTATGACATCGGAAAACCTTATCGTCACCCATCAGAAGACGAACCTCGACCAGGCCTCACAAATTCTGCTACAGCATAAAATCGAAAAACTGCCTGTCGTGGACGACGATAATAGACTCATCGGACTTATCACCTATAAGGACATCACAAAGGCAAAGGACAAGCCGATGGCATGCAAGGACGACCTAGGCAGACTCAGGGTCGCTGCGGGTGTGGGCGTCACTAACGACACGCTCGAACGGATGGAGGCACTCGTCAAAGCGGGGGTCGACGCTATCGTCATCGATACGGCCCACGGACACTCTGCATCCGTCATCAAGAAACTCAAGGAAGCCAAGCAGAAATTCAAGGACGTGGACATCGTCGTAGGAAATATCGCTACGGGAGAGGCGGCGAAGCTACTCGTCGAGGCAGGAGCCGATGCGGTCAAGGTCGGTATCGGACCAGGGTCCATCTGCACCACCAGAGTCGTCGCTGGTGTCGGAGTACCTCAGCTCTCTGCTATCTATGATGTGGCAAAGGCTCTTGAGGGAACTGACGTGCCGCTCATCGCCGACGGAGGACTGCGCTACAGCGGAGATGTCGTCAAAGCCATTGCTGCGGGAGGCACGTCGGTCATGGTTGGCTCGCTTGTGGCTGGTACCGAGGAGGCCCCAGGAGACACTATCCTCTTTAACGGACGTAAGTTTAAGTCATACAGGGGGATGGGATCACTTGAAGCCATGGAGAACGGGTCGAAAGACCGCTACTTCCAGTCGGGAGTCGTTGACAACAAGAAACTCGTGCCGGAGGGGATTGCCGGACGTGTCCCCTACAAGGGAACTGTCCAGGAGGTTGTGTTCCAACTCGTCGGAGGACTCCGCTCTGGTATGGGATACTGCGGTGCGAAGGACATCAAGGCGCTCAACCAGGCTAAGTTCGTCAGAATCACAAATGCTGGAGTACAGGAAAGCCATCCGCATGAAGTCATCATCACTAGCGAGGCACCGAACTATAGCAGACACCAGTAATAAAGCTGTTCTTAATATTTACGGAAAAAAGCTCAGCATGCTTCATTAATCTTTAAATGAAAAATGACGCCTGTTGCCTCTTTAAACTCTAAACTTTCATCATTAAACTAAAAATGATGCTTGCTGCCTCTCTAATCTTTAAACTTTCATCTTTAATCTTTTGTGTCAGTAATAAAAAGTGTTAAAATCTACAATATTAAGCGGGCGTGATTTCTTTACGTCCGCTTTTTTGCTTTTTTTTCCGTAACTTTGCAAATGATTTGGACTTTTCTGGATTACCATCCCGGAAGTAGGACAAATCTTTATGTGAAGTATTCATTAATCTGAACTTTTAGAACCAACTTTCTTATATGAAAAAATGTGTTTTGATTGCGGCGGCTTTGATCGCTCAAACGGCTATGGTCGCGCAGAACAACGACCCCGTCATCATGAAAATTAACGGTAATGACATCAAAAGGTCTGAGTTCGAGTATTCGTACAATAAGAACAACTCGGAGGGAGTCATCGACAAGAAGGACGTGCAGGACTACCTCCAACTCTATATCGACTACAAACTGAAAGTCGAGGCAGCGAAGGACGCAGGAATCGACACTCTCTCAAACATCAAGACCGAACTGCAGGGATACCGCGAGCAGATGGTATATCCTACTATCGAGAACCCGGTGTTCGTTGAGGCACAGGCATATAAGACATACCAGAACGCGGCGGCTTACTATGGCGGGGCTGACCTGCTTGAGTGCCAGCATATCCTCGTACTCATGAGGCAGGATGCAACTGAGGCGCAGATGAATGCAGCGAAGAACACCATCGATTCTATCTATTCCTGCATACAGAACGGACAGGACTTCGACGAACTGGCAAGAAAACATTCGCAGGACCCGGGAAGCGCCAAGAGAGGAGGAAAACTCCCTAAATTCGGTAAAGGACAGATGATTCCGGACTTCGAGAAGGCGGCTTACGAACTCAGCCCGGGACAAATCTCCAAACCGTTTAAGTCTACGGCTGGATGGCATATTATCAAGATGAACGCAAGGGCACCCTTTGAGCCATACAGCTATCACCACGACAAAATCATCGACTTCCTCAACAAGCAGAACGGATTCAAGGAGGCCGCGGCTGAGGCGCTCATCGACTCTCTGGCTAACCAGAGAGGAGTCGACAAGACCGTCGTCTTTGACCAGCTCTTCAACGAGATGATTCAGAAGGACTCCGACAACAAGAACCTGGCACAGGAATATTATGACGGAACACTTATGTATGAAATCAGCAAGAACCAGGTGTGGGACAAAGCGGCACGTGACAAGGAGGGACTGGAACAGTTCTTCAAGACGAACAAGAAGAAATACACCTGGACTGAGCCAAGATTCCGGGGCGTCGCAATCCATGCCAAGGATAAGGACACCTTCAACAAAGCAAAGAAACTAACTAAGGGAGTGGACCCATATCTCTGGCCGGATACCATCGTCAAGACCCTCAATAACGGAGATGAGAAACTCGTCAGGGTGGAGAAAACCGGGGTCTTCAAGAAAGGGGACAACAAGACCGTTGATAAGTTCGCTTTCAAGACGGATGCGGAACTCAAGCAGATGAAGGACTTCCCGTATAGCGGGGTGGTTGGGAAAATGCTCAAGAAACCACAGGTCTATACAGATGTCAAGGGGGCAGTTGTGGCCGACTACCAGAAGGAAATGGAGGACGAGTGGATCAAGGGACTGAGGGCGAAATATCCCGTGGAGGTCTATCAGGAGGTGGTCAACACAGTCAACAACCACTAGAACCGGCTTGTCCTGAATGTGGAATTTTTACAAAAAAAGAACGATAAAAACTGAAATTATCTATATGAGAAGAATATTTTTTGTGACTCTCTGCATGGTGGCTTTCGCTACTTTGGACACAAGGATGGCTCACGCACAGAATAACGTGATCGATGAAGTGGTCTGGGTTGTGGGCGACGAGCCTATTCTCAAGTCGGATGTCGAGCAGGCAAGGCTGGAGGCAATCACTTACCGAATGAGAATTGATGGAGACCCCTATTGCACCATTCCTGAGCAACTGGCTGTCAGAAAACTTTTCCTGCATCAGGCGGCAATCGACAGCGTGGAGGTATCTGACACCGAGGTTATGAGTAAGGTCGACAACCAGCTTGAGGAATTTGTCAGCTACCTCGGGTCAAGGGAAAAAGTGGAGGAGCACTTCGGTATGTCGTGGGCGCAGAAAAGGGAGCAACTCTTTGAGAATTTCAAGGACGAGATGATGATATCGGAGGTCAGAAAAGGGCTCGTCAAGGACATTAAAGTAACACCGGCAATGGTCAGAAAACATTTCAAGGACGTGCCTGAAGACTCTCTGCCCTTTGTTCCTACAAAAGTTGAAGTGCAAATTATCACAAGAGACCCCATTATTACTCCGGAGGAAATAGAGAGAGTCAAGGCTGAGCTCCGTGACTACACGGACAGGGTCAACGCGGGGACATCCAAGTTCTCTACTTTGGCGCTTATGTACTCTGAGGATGGGTCAGCAAAGGACGGAGGTGAACTCGGATGGACTACCAGAAGCAGGCTCGTCTCTGAGTTCGCTGACGCGGCGTTCAAACTGCCGGACACGAAGACCGTTTCAAAAATCGTTGAGACGGAATTCGGATTCCATATCATACAGCTCATCGAAAAACGTGGCGATAGAATCAACTGCCGCCATATCCTCAAGAAACCGAAGGCCACCGAAGAGGCAATCATGAAAGCCATGGCGGACCTCGACTCCATCAGGGCCGAAATCGACAAGGGACTGTACACGTTCGACCAATGTACGCAGTTCGTCTCCTCTGACGTGGACACGCGTAACAACTACGGAATCATGAGGTTCAAGGACGAGGAGACACTCGACGTTCACACCAAGATGGAGATGAAGGAGCTGCCGGCTGAAGTGGCTAAGCAGGTTGCGGGACTTAATGTCGGAGAAATGTCAAAACCGTTTCTTATGACCAACTCCAAGGGAAAGGAGGTGGTGGCCATGATCAGACTCAGGGAAAAGGTAGAGGGCCACAGGGCAACCATGAAGGACGACTACCAAATCCTGCAGGATGTCGTACAGGCTAAAATCAGTGAGGAAAAAGTCGAGAAATGGATAAGGGATAAGCAGAAGGTGACATACGTCAGAATCAACGAGGACTGGCGAAACTGTGACTTCCAATATGACGGATGGGTTAAATAACAAGGCAATGACGGATGAAGCATAATCCAGAAAATATGAATGTGGGAAAACGGAGGACGGCGGCTTGGCTGGGCCTCTGTTTCGCGCTTTTTGCCGTGACGGTCATGGCCAATGGCGGCATGGCCTTTTTCTGGAACTATGTCACCAGCGTGCTTAAGCATCCAGATGACGACCCGCCGGAGAAGATTGAAATCATTCACTCTGACATCCTGTTCAAAAGAGCGAACGACCCAAGGGCTGACGTTCTCGTCGGACATGTCAAACTCAGGCACGAAGGGGCCGTACTCGACTGCGACAGCGCAAGATACTACAAGGACTCTAACTCATTCTATGCCTTCGGAAGGGTCGTACTTGTGCAGGGAGATACACTCAAGCTCCTTTGCGACACCCTCGACTACTTCGGTGACTCCAGGGTAGCCAAGGCCAGGGGGAGGGGAAAACTCTATCACAAGGACAGAAGGCTCGAGTCCAACAAGATGGAGTATAACCGACTCAGAGGAGAAGCGAAATACTATGAGGGCGGAACCATCTACCAGGCAGACAAGGTGCTATACTCCTATTACGGGGAATACAACACCAACACTCATCTGGCTGTTTTCACTAGAGACGCAAAACTGAGGGATTCACAGAACACCATCACGTGCGATGTGGGACAGTACAATTCCGACACGCATATCTCTATTTTCAAGAACAATGTCGTGCTGACCTCCAAGGACGGGAACGTCCTTTACGCGGACAACGGAAAATATAATTCTGACTCTCATTTCATGCAGGCTTGGGACAATGTGAAAATTGTTGATAAGGACAAGAACGTGCTTACATGCGACCGAGGCGACTATAACTCCGACACCCATCTGGCAAACTGCTATGACAACGTGAGGTCTGTCGATACGAAAAACAATATCCTCACATGTGACCGAGGGGACTACAACACGGAGACGAAACTGATGCACTGCTTCAACAACGTAAGGCTCCTGGACAAGGACAATAATGAGTTGCTCTGTGAGGAAGGTGAGTACGACGGTGTAACAGGTCTGGCCAAGTTCCGCAACAACGTGGTGCTCAACGATAAGGACGGTGGTAAACTCGTCTGCGAGCACGGAACGTATAATTCCAACACGCATATCGCTGACTTTTACGAGAATGTCAGAATCAACAAGCCCGACGGAAAGGGGGAAATCATCACCTCTCATGCCATCTACAACACCGACACCGAAATTGCGTCGCTCGACACCGAGGCGAATATCACGGGTGAAGAGGGGGAGTTCATCTATACGACAAGGGGTGAGTACAACACCAAGACCGGAATGGCGGAACTGCTCGACAGAAGCTATATCATCAAGGACGGCAGAAGGATTGATGGAGACAGGCTCAGAACATACAAGGAGGAGGAGACAGGCTACACCGTCGACGAGGCCATAGGAAACGTCATCATTTCCGACCCCGTCAACCAGTTCGGGCTTACAGGCGACCACTGTATAAGGGTGGAGGAGACGGGGTATGACCGGGCTTACGGAAACGTCGTCATCACCGACTCCGTCAACAAATGCCACGTGCTCGGACATCATTGCGAATACGACGAAAAGACGGGATATGCCATGGCGACCGATTCGGCAGAGGTCATTTACTATTATTATGAGGATACCGTCTATGTTCATAGCGACACCATGAAAGTGTTCACATATAACATTAATACCGACTCCGTCTACCGGGACCTCTACGCATACAAGAAAGTCAGAATGTTCCGAAACGACATACAGGGGGTTTGCGACTCTCTCGTCCATCATGCACTCGACTCCTGCACATACATGTACGGACAGCCCATACTCTGGAATATCAACCAACAGGTCTTCGGAGAGGAAATCAGGGTCTATAACAACGACAGCACTATTGATTGGGTGCATGTCATCAATCAGGCCATGACAATCGAACAGCTCGATTCCGTGTCATACAATCAGGTGCAAGCCAAGGAGATGTTCAGCTACTTCAAGGACGGGCAAATCGAGCATAACGAGGCCAAGGGAAATGTATATGTCACTTATTTCATCGATGAGGAGGGCGGAGCAAGGATCGGTATGAACTACACCGAGACGACACAACTCAAGATGTACATGGAGAACAAAAAAGTGAAACGGGTATGGATGCCCGCGGCTTCTGGAACGGTCTATCCGCCTATAAAAATACCTGATTCCAAGCGCTACCTGCCGGCTTTCGCATGGTTCGACTACGTCAGGCCTAAGGACAAAGACGATGTCTTTATCTGGAGGTCAAAGGATGAGAAGGATATTCTCACCAAGACCGTACAAAAGAAAATGCCGACACAAAAACTCGACAGCATCAAGTAGAGACGCGCCGTGGCGCGTCTTGTAACTAAAATAACGTGCAACGCCTCACCTCCTCGAAACATCATTCCCCCCCCCGTCCGAACGGCTCTCTAAACTCTCGACCCCTCGAAAAAAAACTATCCGCACGGAAAAAACTTCAAATCTCAAACTTCAAATAAATCTATGGGACTATTCACTGTCAGAAAACCAAGAGGATTCCGACGCAGCTACATCTACTACGATGAACGCAAGGAAAAACTTGAGAAAATAAAGGAAAATGCAGAACGTGAACTGGGACTCCTGCCGGAAAAGGAATTCAAGCCGGAGGATATCCGCGGTAAGTTCGTAGAGGCTACGACACACCTCAGAAGAAGAAAGGAAAGTGGTAAGAAGCCGATGAATCCGGTGGTCGGAATCGCCATCATCATCGCGCTGCTCTTCCTTATGTATTACCTCTTGCAATAAAATATGGACGATATTATCCACCTCTTGCCTGACTCCGTCGCCAACCAGATTGCGGCGGGGGAAGTTGTGCAGAGACCGTCTTCTATCGTGAAGGAGATGGTCGAGAATTCTATTGACGCAGGCGGAGATGTCATTCAGGTCATCATCGCGGAGGGGGGAAAGAACTGCGTACAGGTCATCGACAACGGGTGCGGTATGTCGGAAACGGATGCCAGAATGGCTTTCGAGCGACATGCCACTTCGAAAATCTCAAAGGCAAACGACATCTATAATCTTTCTACAATGGGATTCAGAGGGGAAGCACTGGCATCCATCGCGGCCGTGGCACAGGTGGAGATGAGGACCAGAAGGAAAGAGGATGAAATCGGGACGCTTATCCAAATCGACGGCGCGAAAGTCATGGAGCACAAGCCGGTTGCATGCCCCGTAGGGACAAACATCGCTGTAAGAAACCTTTTCTTCAATATCCCTGTCAGAAGAAAATTCCTCAAGAAAACCCAGACGGAACTCAACAACATCATTCAGGATTTTGAACGGATTGTGCTCGTCTATCCTGACATCAAGTTTGAACTCTACCATAACGACACCCCAGTTTTCAAACTCGAGAAGGCTAGCCTCAAGCAGAGAATCGCGGATATCTGCGGGGACAAGACGGCGAACTCGCTCATTTCGCTGCAGACCGAGACACCCATCGTCAGCGTTGTGGGATTCGTTGGTAAACCGGAAACGGCTAAGCGGAAGGGGGCTAGGCAGTTCTTTTTCGTCAACGGAAGGTTTATGAGACATCTGTATTTCCATGCTGCGGTTGAGAGGGCCTTCGACAATATCATTCCTCAGGGAGAGCATGTCAACTACTTCATATATCTCAAGGTGGATCCGCAGAACATTGACGTCAACGTACATCCTACAAAGACGGAAATCAAATTCGAAAACGAACAAATCATATGGCAGGTCATCAACGCTGTGGTCAGGGAGGCTATCGGACGATTCAACGAGGTGCCGGCCATCGACTTCGACAGGAAAGCGGACGACATCGATATTCCCGTCATGCCCGCCAATCAGGGACCATCAGTGAGGATGACACACTCCTACGGGGGATATAATCCATTCAAGCCGCAACAGACAGGCGCTACCCCCTCTTCCTTCGACTGGCAGAAACTCTATCCGGAGAACGACAATCCAAAACCGGAAACACAGGAAATCATCCTCTCCGGAGCGCTCTCTAATCAGACACCACGACAGACTGAACTATGGAAAGGGCAGGACTTTCAAACACCAGAAGACAAACTGACAACGGAGACGGCAAAGGAACTCTTCCAATATGCCGGACGGTATATCGTCATGCCACACAACGGGGGGATCGCAATCATCGACCAGCACAGGGCACATGTGGCAGTCCTCTTCCAAAACTATATCGAGAGAATCCGCCATGCACAGAACGTGGCGCAAGGACTCCTCTTCCCGGAAATCGTACAGCTTTCTATTCAGGAGGATGCGGCACTGCAAATCGTCAAGGATGAAATCAAGGCGGTCGGATTCGAACTCACACCTCTGGGGAACGGCTCTTATTCCCTCAACGCCATTCCTACCGGAATTGACGGGACGGATTACGCTAAACTACTGCACAATCTGCTTTGGACAGCATCAGAAAACAAAAACGCTGTCAAACAGACTATGGCCGAGAATATCGCACTGGCTATGGCGCAGACTGCGGCCATCGCTTATGGTCAGACTCTCCAAATCGATGAGATGAGGCATCTTGTCGAACAGCTCTTCACTCTCTCAAACCCGAACCGTACACCAGACGGAAAAATCATTTTCAATGTTATCGACAACAACAAAATTGAACACCTCTTTTGATTTTTTTAAGTTTTTTGTGCTCTTTCGCTGTATCTTTTTATGTTTTGGTGTATAAAATACAGCCGAAATGTTAAAAAAATGATTTTTTTTAAAGCAAAATGATGGTTATGTTGTAAGAAAATACTAACTTTGCAAAGATTTTAGGCCGATTTTGTCGTTTTCGAGGAGAGACAGTTATTTATAATATATAAAATGTGTAAGAATAGGATAGAAGGAGTAAATATTTTTAAATAAGGATATAAGTAAAAAGATATATTAATAATTTATTGTTTTATTCAAAAAAGTGTTTATGAAAAAGTTTATGATTGCACTGGCTTTTGCCAGTCTCGGAACTGTGGCTGTTAATGCACAGAGAACTGTGGCACTGAATCCTTTCTGGAACAACTGGTTTGTTCAGGTTGGTGTCGACATGTCACTTGCTAACCCAGCTTACACTTCTCATTGGTCTAAGGAAGTCTTCCCTAACGGTAAGTCTTTCGGTGTGAACCTTGCTGTAGGTAAGTGGTTCTCTCCTGAAATCGCACTCCGCGGTAAGATTCAGTGGGAAAACGGTATCATCGATTCTGACCACCAGAACCGCAACAGAGCCTACGGTCTCAACAAGGGTTTGAAATGGGTGCCTACTCATGATGGAGGCGGTTACGCTCAGGTTTCTGCTGACGCATTGCTCAACCTTAGCAACATCATCTGCGGATACAGCGAGACGCGTTTCTGGAACTTCATTCCGTTCGCTGGAGCTGGTTTCTTCCGCGCTTTCGACATCCATCAGTACACTCCGTCACTCCGTACCGGTATCGAGAACACATTCCGTCTTGGCAAGCGTGCAAACATCTACCTCGACCTCACTTATCAGTGGACTACTTCTTACCTGACTGACAACTATGGTCGCTCTAAGGGTGAGGCTTCTGACCCGGCTCGTCACAATGGTATCTTCACCATGGAGCTCGGTGCTACTATCAACCTCGGTAAGACAAACTGGGACCGCGCTTACTCTCAGGCTGAGATCGACGCTCTCCTCAAGGAGAAGGACAACAAAATCGCTGAGCTCGAGGCTGAACTCAACCGCCTTCGCGCTGAGAACGCTAAGCTACAGCAGGAACTTGCTAAGCTCAGAGACCAGCTCAAGAATCAGCCGGAACCTCCGAAGCCTATCGTTCGCGTTATCGGTTCTGCAGCTACATCTGTTTTCTTCGAAAAGAACTCTACTGCTATCGACTCTGAGAAGGATCTCGTGAACCTACAGGCTGTGGCAGCTGTTGCTAAGGCTAACAACAACAAGGTTGTCGTTACGGGTTCTGCCGACTCTGCTACTGGTACTACTGAAATCAACCAGAGACTCTCTGAGGGTCGTGCTAACGTCGTTGCTGACAAGCTCGTTGAGTATGGTGTGCCACGCGCTAACATCTCTACTGTTTACAAGGGTGGTGTGCTCGAAGTTGAGCCGTATAACCTCAACCGTCGTGCCGTTGTTGAACTCCAGTAAGTCAACAATCACATAGCAATAAATAAAAAGATGATGTCTGCATAAACGGACATCATCTTTTTTTAAACCTTCTATATAACACTTACGTATTAGCCTGATACACTGAGTTACTTCTTTTTCCTTCTTTTTCCATTACCGACAGGTAATCTTTTTCCTTGTTTTACAGAACCATCAGCATTGTTTTTTTATCTTGAAAAACCTTTTTCCTCCTTTTTTATTATATTTGTCCTGTTCATCCGTCCGCATGGTCAATTCTTCATTCTTCATTTAATTTTCCTCCTTTTTTATTATGTTTGTCCTGCTAATTTTTTCTCCTTTTTCTTGGCTGGTTCATAAAAAATGTGTAACTTTGCAACGCTTTTGAAAAAATGGCATCGCTGAATACTTTTTCAGCATTTCTTTACGGGGTATAGCGCAGTTGGTAGCGTTCCTGGTTTGGGACCAGGCGGTCGCGTGTTCGAGTCACGCTGCCCCGACTTTATGAGGAATTGAACAATAGCTTCGATTCCTCTTTTATCTTTTACAACTGTTGAACCACCCACGCCCCCGATACGTACCGCCACCCATCCGCCAACGCCCTCCCCGAATCTCCACTGACAGATCGTTACGCTCTGTAGATACGTCAATATATGGCGTCTCACCGGAAACCGTACAGAATCCCATCCGCAAAACCATCAGTCTTTTTTTATCTTTTATTTTTTTTCCTTCTTTTTTATTATATTTGTCCTGCTCTTCCATCCGCATGGCCAAATATCAAAATGTTAGAATCTCAATCAGCCCCACTCACGCTCCCGGTGTCGGGTGCCTATTGATTATCATCCTGCCTGATTTTGAACAGAAACAAGCCATAATCACAACTACAAGCTGATCTCCTAATACATTTATGTATTAACTGTTTACCTTTTTCATTATTCTGGAATCAACTAATAAATAACCATTAAATAATATCATCATGTCTTACGTAGCAGGTGCAATATGGATTGCAATAGTTAACGAACTCGGAATCCCCGGGGGGGGGTGTTTGTTCTTTTCCTCCTTTTTATAAGTTTCCTAAACTTTTATATTAATAGTAAAACTGAGGAACCAGTATCACCTGAAGAAGCATTCCTCGACGAATGTGGATTCACTAAAGAAGAAATGACAAAGGAATTATTGGAAGATGTCAGGAAATAATTGAAAGAAGCAAGCCGTTCAGGAAAAAGCATAATATTTCATACACCACCGTCCCAACTTCATACACTATGACAAGCGAAGACAGCCGCGGAGCGCCGGGAAAGCGGAACGAAATCGAAGGCTCATTCGGTACAGCCAAGAGAGTTTATCGGGCCAACAACATAAGAGCGAAGCTTCCAAACACAGGAGATGCCTGGACGGGAATGTGCTACTTTGTCAAGAACGTGATGAAGTTTCTAAGGAAACTTTGTCATATCCTTACGGAAATCTGGTCCATTGTTTCATCTTTTACGTATTTTTGTCGCCAGAAGGGTATATCCCAAGAATTGGCATTTTCATATTTTTATTAATTCAGCGAACCCTAAATAGTGTTTTAGATAGTTTATTTGTTGATTTTTTATACGAAAATTTAAAAAAACATTTCTAAAATAGATTTATTTTAATCTTCATTCTATAATTTGTTTTTATTTTATTAAATTTGTGAAATAATAATATTTGAAAATTCTATTTTATGAATAATAAAAGTTTGAAAATTATCAGTTTGTTCTCTGGTGCGGGAGGCTTGGATATAGGCTTTGAACAAGCGGGATTTGAAACAGCTGTCGCAGTTGAGTTAGACTCTTCTTGTTGTGATACACTCAGAACAAATAGACCCAATATGTGTGTTCTAAACAAGAGTGTCACTGAAGTTACTGGAGAAGAACTGTTGAATTTGGCAAATCTAAAAATAGGTGAACCTGCATTAGTTATTGGTGGTCCTCCTTGTCAGAGTTTTAGTCTAGCAGGCTTGAGGAAAGGTTTAGAAGATGACAGAGGTAAATTGTTATTTGAGTTCGTAAGAATAGTTAGAGAAACATTACCTAAAGGGTTTGTTCTTGAAAACGTAAGGGGATTAGCTAACTGGGATAAAGGAAGAGCATTAAATTTATTAATAGAGGAATTACTTAAGCCTATAGTATATGAAGGGATAACTTACCAATATGTAATAGCCAAGCCACAAGTACTCAATTCTGTTGACTATGGTGTTCCTCAATATAGAGAACGATTGATTATTGTTGGAAATAGAATTGGTAAGAAATTCTATTATCCTACACCTCAGATTATGTGTAGACCTAAAACTGTATGGGATGCCATAGGTAACTTACCAGAGCCTGAAGCCCCTTCAGAAGTTGCATTAAGAGTATCTGGTACAATAAAAGAAAGGAGGGAAAAGTATGGATATTAAAAATCATCAAACAACAGCACATTCACCATCCACATTAGAGAAGATTAAGAAAGTCCCCATAGGTGGAAAACTAGCAGATATTGAAAAGACATATGGTTCTACCTATAGAAGGCTAGATCCAAACAAGCCTTCTCCTACAGTAACAAGAAGTGGATATAGGGACTTTATACATCCATATCAAGATAGGATGCTTACGGTAAGAGAATTAGCTTGTTTGCAAACATTTCCTTTAGATTGGGAATTTAAAGGTGTTAGATTAGATTCATATAGTTCTAAAAGGAAAACCACCATTACACAATTTGGTCAAGTAGGTAATGCCGTACCACCCAAACTTGCCGAAGCAATTGCTATAGAAATATATAATCAATGGTTTAAAGAGGAGGATTAAATATGCCAAAAGTACTAGAATCAGTAATAAAAGAACAATATTTGTTAAAGTCAACATTCTTCTACAATAAGTTATCTTCTAATGGATATTTTGAACTATTTATGAAAGTTCAAAAGTTTGCCAATATTGAGGGCGGACAGCTTAATTGGGATAAAAGGGCAACTTGGAATATCAGCGAAGATGCTTGGGATGTATTAAAGCAGAATGGAATATCCCCCATTTTAGTTTTTGTACATCCAAAAGTTCTTAAATTATATCCTTCTTTTTTGAAATATTATAGGTCAGTTGCAATGATTCCTCAAAAGGGGTTAAAGGCAATATCACACGTTTCAAATGTAGATTCAATTGAAGATGATAAAGTTGACTCGAATAGAATCACACAAGAGACTGTTAATAAACTTGTAAAATCAATTAATGAAGTCTTGTCTCTAGTAGTTGTTCTTGCATCTAACATTAATGAAAATAAAATTGAAGGGATGATGTACGCAACTGCTGGAACAAATATAGATGGTTCTTGGAGAAATCAAATAGGTGCTGAAGGCGAGCGAGTTATAAGAACAATTATCCTAAAGGAACTTATCTCACATAACGAAGTTACTTCTTTGATAGATAAAAATAACAGTATATACGAATGGGGCAATGATGAAGCATTATCTTTATCGCAAGATATTGACAAGGTGAAGACTATCAATCTAATAAATGGCTATTCTGTATATTTTTCATCAGAGCCAGATGTTACTATGTTTAACGACGAAGGGGCTATTGTTGGAATTATAGAGATAAAATCAGGCTTAGATCCAGCTGGTGCATTAGAAAGACTTGGGGCAATGTTCAAGTCATTTGAAAATACATTGGCAGAATTTCCTGACGCAGTAACCATTTTAGTAGCATCTTGTATCACAACGGAAGTTGATAATAGGCTTAGTGCGTCAATGGTAGTTAGACAAAAATATATAACAACTACAATTACATCCAATGATAGAGAAAAGAGAAAGTTTGTTAATCGTTTGAGAGTGATAATGAAATTAGCTAAAAGCAGTCTTTAATATTTTAACCCAGCTTTGACCCCTCTGTACAATTTTTCATGATTTTCGGTGTGTTTTGGAAGTATAAAATGGCTTGAAAGTCCCTATTTTCGTGGTTTATTGTTTGCGAATTCGATTTGTAGTACACAGAAGTCTCGCGGAAAAGCTGTACCTTTGCAACCGCAATGTACTTCATATCTCAAACCCGCTACAATCCCTCCATCGGTGCAGATGACTATTACTACCGCATCAAGGAGAGTGTCCGTGACCTGACAGGCCGCGTCCACAGCTATGTCCTGCTGAATGTTGGCTTCATGACTCCCCGCCTGAAGCCCGGTCAGGTACGTGACATCGCTGTCTGTCTGAACTGGCTTTCGGAGCATCACGGCGAGCAGGACCTTTACGGAAATGCTATGTCCCGCTTCGACGATGTGGTCCGTTCACGTGCCAAAGAATACTGGGAGCGGATGGTTGAGCTGGGTACAGTGGACAGGGCTAAGAGGATTATCGAGGAATCCCGTCCCAAGGCTGAGCGTCTGGTGGATGTGGACACGATGGAGCACACCGATGCCCGCGAGGTGGGTGCCGA
>FLNV01002103.1_pt1 | contig 29795 bp, 23 predicted proteins | sample 1140351 | NCBI WGS metagenome assembly FLNV01 (sample SAMEA3878207, study PRJEB12797) | bioreactor metagenome | biome: Moose rumen | place: Sweden | collected 2011-10
CTAAGATACCCGGAAGATGTGATACTCCCGGCGTACTGGAGATAATGCTCGCGATAGCCGCGCCATTCACCGTGTTCCTGCAAGCGTACCACTACCCTCATCTCTGTCATCATTGACTTGAGGTACTCCTTAGAGTAACCATGCTCCTGCAAATAGTCAATGAGTTTCTCGAAATTTTCTTTACTTGTTACCTTTACCATAATAAATTGAATTGGAATTGAAACTAATGTCACTAACAGCAAAGGTAACAAATAATATCCAAACCTTTTGAGAATTATACTGCTGATTTACAGGAGGAAAAGAAAAAGGTTTGGATATTGGAAAGGTTTGGATAACTGGAGATATCCAAACGTTTGGATATTGCCAGTCATACCGGAGCCACTTTGCTTCTTAATAGTGGTGATGTCCCCATGAATATTGTGCAGCACATCCTTGGACATGCATCTCAACGTATGACGGAACAAGTATATGCCAAACGCCTCGACGAGTCTATTGTAGATGCTATGGCTAAAATAGATGGCAAAATTTAACTCTCGTTTCATCTCTGAATTAAGGTTTAAAATTACCATTCCTTTTTAATCCAAGAACGTCCCTATTGGCATATTCCTGCCCTGCTTCGCTTTTACGGTATTCATGTTGGCTTGGTTCATCGCAAGATAGATATGTAACTCTTTTGACCGTATTGCATAGCAATGAACTAATAAGGAATTCTTATAAGTTCATTGAGCGTTCGTGCATCAACCTGATGTTGCACGAACGCTTCATCAAGGTCAAGCACCCTGACAATATCGTCATAGTCGAATGTATCTGTAATAATAGCTGGCATTGTATCAGAAGACTATTTGTTTTTTTACAACTTCCCAATAACCATCTTTTCGACCATCTTTTCGGACGACAACACCCATCGCCTGAAGCTGGGAGATATGTCGCTGGAGGGTTCTGAACTTTATGCCAGTCTTTTGCGCCATTTCACTGGTCGTAATAGACGGGTCGAACAGCATTTCTTTCACAATAATCTCCTGAATTTCAGATAGTTCTTTTACGCCATTTTTACGCCACTTTCGGTATGTTGCTATTGTTCAGTACCATTCTCTATCACTTCCCAATAGCCGCCCTTGTCGCCTCCTATGCGGCGAATGACACCATTTTCGCGCAAAGTCTTAATACGTTTTTCCACTGCACGCGAGGACACCCCAAGCTTCATGGCAATTTCAGCCGCAGTAACTTTGGGATTTAGCCTAATAGCAGAGATGATTGCTTGGTTTTTCTCCGAACTTTTCTCCGAACTAGAACCATTTTTCTCCGAACCTATGGCATTTTTCTCCGTAGTAATCACCGTAGTTTTCTCCGTAGCGGGTTTATTGCCACATCCAGCATGAATAGGGATGTGAATCAGGAAGGTCAAGCGGTCTTCGGTAGTCTCAAAGGTGTCAAAGTCGTTGGCAAACGCACAGATACTGTGATAGATGTTACTTCTTCAACGCTTCAAGCATAGCCATGCCCAACTCCGTCACAATCCATTCACCATCCTTGCGGCCACCCTTACGAGTTAAGATATCACTTGACTGTAGGTTCTCTATATCGCGTTTAATAGTCCTTGTCGCAACACCAGTCTTTAGTGACATTTCTGGTATTGTCACAAAAGAATCTTCGGTAATCATTTCTAATATAACTGATTGTCTTTCAGTAAGTTCTTTGGTGACATCTTTGGTGACATTCGGTTCTTTTACGCCACCTTTTACGCCAATTTGTTCTACCGAGAGCGTTTCTTTCATAAATCCTGGATGGCAAGGAATATCAATCAGGAAGTACGTCCTCTCCTCGTCCGTCTCGATAGTCGCTTTGGTTGAACCATTGGCTTTCAGTTCGTCCTGAATGGTTGGAATACCCGTTGCACGACCCTCCGTCAGATCTAACTCTTTCAAGAATTCACCCAGCCTGCGGTTACGATAGCGGCGTGAACGCAACGACTTTCCCTCACGCACAGCCTCCATCGGAATGGTGTGGTTAGGCCCGGAGAAATTCAGAATCGATATTCTGTCCGGTTCAATGGTTATCTCTACCGGCTCCCTAATCGTCCAATCGCGATGATACAGCGAGTTCACAACAGCCTCTTCCAGCGCCTGATATGGGTAATTGTAGAATTTGTCGGAATGCTCATCGTCCTTGGGCTTCACTATTTTCTTCTTCACAACGTTAGTACGCAGATAACTCAGCGTCTTGTCAATCATCGTCGGTACGCTTCCCCTGATGGGTTCCACTTCAATCAGGTTATTGGGATTCTTCTCGCGCCCTTCAGGGAACAACACAATCTCCACCTGTGACTGCTTGAAAAACTTATCTGGTCGCTCTGAGAACATCATAGCTGCCACGTTCTTGATGCAATATCCCTCGGGCGTCGGCTCCAGCAGTTCCATCTGCTCCAGCACCGATTCCATATTGTCCGTCAACGACTCGCTGGCAAGGCTGCTTTTCACCTTCACCAGATAGTCGTGCAATAACAGCGGCGAGATGTCCTTCAGCGTAATCTGGTCGTTTCCTCGGTCGTCAAACGGCGTACGGTTGGCCAGGTTTATCAGTTCGCGCTCATATTCACCCTTGGGCACAATGCTGCTACTGTTATATCGGATGTAGTAGTTGTACATCTTCTGCCTGGCGGTAATTTGGTCAGGCACCTTGTAAGGGCGACGTTCGCCAGCCGACACCTTGATGACCAGAATCGTCTTTCCGTCGGCCTCCTCGATATACAGTCGTGGCTGATAATAAGGCTGCATCAAATTGTTGAATCCCACCATATCCTTTTCGATAGGCTCAATCTGATTGGGATCGATGCCGACGACGGGACGGACAGGACGACCGTTCACCTCCTTCACACCCACCACGATATAACCGCCACCCGTCTCGTCGAAGTCGTTGGCGAAAGCACACACGCTACGGTAGATGGCATCCGGATTCCATCCCGTCTTATACTCAATGCGGTCACCCTCTACAGCCCGTCCACCGAGCAATTCTTCTATATTAATTGGTAATCTCATATATTTATAACGTTTTCGTTTGCAAATTTACTATAACTGTTCCAATTACCGCAGCGGAACAACTTTTAAACTGTATTTCCTGCTATTCCTGTCCAAAACGACATCATACTCCTTGATTCCTTTCGATTTTGCAATCGTTCTGAAATGCTCCTTATAGCGCTCTTCCATTTCTGGCCCATAATAAATCGCCTTCAAACAACCTTTATCAGGAATCGAGGTAAACTCTTTATTTGCATCTTTATCTGTCAACGGCTCCATATCAATGAGCCTCCATTCCTTTTCATGGGCATATTCTGCCTTATCTTTATATAAATAGGTCTTGATCCAATACAACCGGTCTATCGGGTTCAATTGTTCAAATTGTTGCAAAACAGAATCATCCACACCATTACTCATCATAAAATTCCGCCCACTAATCCTGTCTATTATCTCCGTCGCATCCATTTTTTGAGAAGTGTAGATAATCGGGAACAAACATACAGCATGGGAGTTCTTTGTCAACACTCGCCAATTCCTAAAATCGTACTCCAATGCAAAGCCTGTATAACCGTCCGCATAAGTATCCCACATAAACTTTGATGTCACAGTTTCAGTAAAGCAAGCCAGCTTGGTAGCTTTGTTTTGTCTGGCCCATTGCTGTTGCTTTTCTATATGCTCCTTCCAATCGTCATAATATCGTTTATAGATATCCCATAGATTGGTTTCTATAATGTCATTAGGCAGATCGTTTTCTATCAATTCTTTTATTTTAGAGGTGACAGGATTGATAGGGAATGAAGAAGGATTGTTTCTATATGCATTTATCATTGTAGGCATATATAAGTTGTATACTTCTTTCATCCGCTTATCTAACGTTTTGTTGTCGTAAAAAACAGTAGAATCATATTTATCAGGGAATTTATCCGCTATGCAAACCGGGATAGTTCCTTGTTCTATGGATATAAGCGTATCTATATTGCATTTACGGAACCTGAACAATTTTGATGGGATATGGTGTTCCACAAACGATAACACTTTCGCATAAGACAAAAGAGTCTCCATCTTCGGAAGATTGTCAGGTATTGATGCCCTAGACATCAACCTCGCAAACTCTTTCTTGAAGTCCTTTTTGGAATATGTATTCTTGTCTTTGTTCATCCAATTATATTCATGTTCTTAAAAATGATTCGTTGCTATTGTAAATCTCCTAATGCTGCTAAATTAAGACAAGTAGAAAATCCACTTAAACACCATCTTACCACTTCTTCAATATTCATCCCATCTATTTTTATTTCAGAGTTATCCCAAGAGTTGGCTGGCCCCACCTCTACCTCTGTGATAACATTATTGTCTTTCTTTTCAGATATAAAGAAATGCTCTGTGCCAAAGCTGAAATAACTAATACTCATATTTTTAGCAATAGCATATAATGGACATGTCAGTTGCATGTATTCAGGACACAGAATACTCATTTCTCTCTTCTCTCTAAGTGTAATCTGCGTTTTTAAATCGTTCACAATCTCATCAATTGACAACCCACACTCCACCATATAAACTATAAGATGGAAAAGTGGCATGGATGTCGAAAACTTCATATTGTGATGCTCAAAAATATCGCTTTTTATTCTGTCTTGAGTATCAAATAATGTCAGTCTCTTTAAATCTCGAATTGAAAGTTGATATATTCCTCTCCAGAAATTAGAAAATGTTGGGAAAATATGTGCGATATCAAGCTTCTGAGAAAACTCATTTTCAATATGCGAAGCTATAGAGTGCTGAATACTATATCTAAATGGCTCTCTTGACAAGAATTTGCTCATATACCCCTCATAACATGCTTCCTTTCCATAGAAATGATGGAAAATATGTTCCGTTGATTCATAATCCATTACCAGAACAATATTATTAAAGCCAAATTTGTTCGTCACCACATCAGGAGAACTTGTATCATCTATGTGAGCACTCAATACATTCAATATACGAAACAGATGCTTGGGATCAAGGCGATCTAAATCTTCAACAATTAAAACTACTCTTTTCTTTTTCCATTCAGGTCCATTTGTGGCATGATCCTCCTTCATCCAATTAAGCGCACATTTTATTAGCTCTGTATATCCATTATTCTCGTATATGCCACCTCTTATTTGAGAAAAAGATGACAAGTATTTGTCTGACGTATGCTTCTTTTTTTTGTATTGTTTCTTTTTCTCACAGAATTTTGCAAAGACTTTATCGTAAAAGCCTCCTGCAGGAATGAAAGACAATAAGAACGAAACAATTGCTTGCAAATCCGAAAAGTCGAAAATGGAATCAAACAAAGCATTAATATCTATGTTGTTAAGCAGTCCGTCCCTATCCAGTTGCATGATAATATCACGTTTTATATATTCAAAAATATCTTCATTTTTAGCTACAGAATAATTAACCGGATAAATAGTGATAAACTGATACTTTTCTTCCAACTCTTTGCTTTTCCGTAATTGATTTAGGAAATAGGTCTTTCCATCACCAAACTTTGCTGATAGAATTATCCTATCAGTCGTTTCAAGATATTGATCAAAATCCTTAATCTGTTCCTTCACGTTAATATCATGTAACTCTATTCTCATCGTATCTTTAGCAATTATAAAGTATTTTGATATAATCCTTTTCATTCTCATTCAACTGTGAGAAGACATCATCGGCACCATCAATATGCTCACGGAAATCCATTGCTATTGTAGAAGCCAATTTACATGCACAAGTCAATATCGTCCTTAAGAAATTTTTATCTGTTTCACTATTAAACATTTGACCGAACTGGAGTACACCAAGATATGACGGATGACCATGAATTGACAATAAACGATATGCAGGAGCATCTGTTCTAAGTAATGCCTCAACCCCTTCCTCAAATCTGTAACTATCAAAAGCTATGATTCTATTATTATCATAATCCTTCCTAAATCGATAGCCTTTAATATCTACACTTTTACTCCTTACGACACTAGTTAGTTGCCTTCTTATTTCATCGGACATGACAAGTTTTGCAGCAATACTTTCGATTATATTCTTCAAATCCTCTATTTGTTTCTTTTCATCCTCTTCTTTCTTCTTAAACGACAAAGGAACGATTGGGAGATTCTGTCGATTGTTCAGTCCTCTTATTTCCCAAATATACAAAACGATGTCTCGTTCTTCTTTTGTATCATGCTCAGCATAGATATTGTGAAATACAAATACCATTTCATACAAACTTCTCAGGACGGAAATCAATGAAGGAATATCCAGAATCTTAATCGTGTCCTTTTCTGGCCTTACATTTATCCCATCACACATGATAAATAATGTGCGGATTTTGCATACAACCATTTGGAGGATACACTGAGCTATAGCATCTGATTCTGGGACATCCTCTTGCTCTTTACTACGACGCCATCCATAGTATAAATGGAACAACCCATCACAGACGGTTTTCAGACCACTCCGCATAATAGCGATCTGCCCATCAATACCGATATTTTCAATAATCTTCTCTGTATCCATTCTGTCAATAAAGAAATAAAATAACACACCCCAATGGCCCTATCGGTTTAATCATACCCATAATGCATTTCGCGATAATTGCTCAAGCTGATACTCTCTTCCTCCCTGTCATAACACGAGAATCGCTGGTCTGTGGCCAGTTTTATCTTTTCACATGCCACGACAGGGTCAACACCGCGCATCTCCATGTTATACAAGAAGATACCAAAGCAGATATGCATATCAGCTGAGGTCAAGCTTTGTCTCGGCCCAAGCACATAGCAAATCTGCTGACAAGTCAGGAATATGTCGTATGCCACTTCCATCAGTCCACCCCTGCAACAAGATAACATCAGAATGCTATCTTCGTTCATGCACTTGCTTTGACATAAAAGCATGGCCAGTCTTTTCCAACTCATGTTGACTTTTTCGTCCTCGCTTGCAAAACCTTCGGAATTACCATGAGCACTTAAATAAATATAGTCGAAAAGACCATGTGAATAGAGAATGCTTTCTAAGTCCTCATTATCCTTAACGCACTTGCAGACAGACTCAATTCCGTATAATTGCGCCTGTTCACATATTCCGTTGCACTCATGTGGTTCATCGGAACTTCCGCATGCTTTTAATATAAGGATTCTTTTTCTCATATTCAAGAATCATTTGTAGTATTTGTTGACTATCTTCTGAAGATTATCAATTACAATGTCAACAGATGCCGGCCTTCTTTTTTTGGAATGATTCAACATCTGTTTTATTAAAGAGTAGAGAGAAGAGTTCCTGAGCAAGAAGTCTGATTCCTTAACGCATCCTATTGGAGCATTACCTTGTAATATATACCAAAAGACTTTTGCTAATTGGAACAAGTCTGACTGGTGATCGATATTACAATCGAAGTTTTTCCCCTCAACCTTCTCTGATAAGTATTTATTCATTGCTTCTGGAGATAGCCATCCACGTGGTCCAAGCAATTCTCCTTCTTTGTCAAGGCTTGGTTTATTTCTCATTTGTATGAGTCCTAAATCTCCTACTTTCCATGTGCCATTAATCATGAAAATATTATCAGGCTTGATGTCACGATGATAATACCCAAGATCATTAAGTTCTTTTATGCCTTGAGCAATTTGGAGACACAATTCAACTCGTGAGGCTTCATCATACATTTCGTTCTCCTCTTCTAAAAAACTTTTTAAATCATATTCAGCATACTCCATCACATAAAAAGGAAAAGAGACTTCGTAATTTCCATCCTCGCAAGTTCGACAAACCAAGTTGCCATCAAAGGAAATATCTATAACATTACCAACATTTCGTTGCTTGCAATCATATAATGCATCTATTTCTTGTCTAAATCTTTTGTTTATGTTTTTAGGCCTTATTTTGTCATTTTTATATGGCTCGGGGTATTTTGATATCTTAATTACTCTTTCGGGTATTGCATCCTCATCGTATGTTTGAGCAACATATAATGCAAAAACAAAAGAATTACCACCTTTGTTAGACTTGAATTCTGAATTAAGGTACGATACAAAATAGTCCACATCATCTAATCTCAGATAATTTTCAGTTCGAATTTCTGAGATTTGTAAAATGGGCTTGTGAAAAAGGAAATCACATTTTATATCCATAATGTCTAACTAAATTGTTTCGTATCAATAATCTTCCAGCCTTCAATCTCGGCAAATGCTATATCATCGATATCGTATTCGCCTTCCAAATATTCACAAACATCTGCCAGATGATGAGACTTCTCCTCCACATTCTTAACAATAAGTAATTCTTCCAAAATTGACAGTCTCGTTAATCTTGCTGTTTTAGAATTAGACTGGGTCACGCAATGATAAGCATACTCCTTGAAAGTCTCACAATCATCATTCGTAGGTCTGATGTATTCATGTTCATCAACAAATACCAAAAAACGATATTGTTCGGAAAGAACATTCACAGAAAATTCTTTATGTTTAGCAATAAAACAAAACAATGTATAGAAATCATTTCTTTGTTTAAACCTTGTCTCTTTTATTGGTTTAACTACATTCAACTGGCAAAGGATTTCCAAAATTGATTTGAACTCCTCACGAACTTGTTCAACTTTAGCAGTTTCAAGTGTGGATTCCAATAACTCTTCTACCGCCTTTCTCTTATCTGTTACATTCCCTTTAAATAAATAAGCAACTAGCTCCTCTATCAAGCTTCTATCATTCATCCTTTGGACAGTCTTTGTGGAGAATATGTCCAGATCTGATAACCCTTGCAAATCCATCAACTCATTGACCAAGACCATAAAGGGAGCATCGTGGTATTGTGCCTTATTGACCTCTGCAGGATTCAAATGGACACCACGTTTATTTACAAGACTATAGAAATCTTCAAGAGATTCGCCGTTTGACGTATCAATGTCATACAATTCCGTTACATTAAGTAAATATGACATGAATTTATCTTGATCAATATCCCGATAATATTTCTTGTCTGAATCTGCAAAATCTCCCTTAACATATTTGCTGATAGTTGTAGCTCGCTGTTGACCATCAACCATATCATAGGTGTCATCTTTCTTTTTGTAAATAAAGAAATTAGGCAAAGGATATCCTTTCATGATAGAATCAATCAATAGTTTCTGATCTTTAGACGACCATATAAAATTTCTCTGATATGGTGGATGAAGATTGATTTTATCTTTCTTTATCCAATCTATCAACTGCGAAATGGTTATTTCTTTAATTGAATATTTCATAGCGATATATTTTTTAATCCAATGATTCTGGTACATCATCAACATCTTCAGTCTCTTCCTCCTTATTCAAGAATCCGAGGAATACTCTCAGAAATGCAGTCTCTTTGAAGAAGTAATTAGGATTCTCCTCCAACTTCTCTTGAATATAGTCGAAGCCGAAGTTGGCATATTGTTCCATTTTGTCAACCAGCATATCTACGGCTTTACGAGGTGTAATGTCACCTTTGTCAAGTGCAATAAAATCAATATCCGTTCTTGCTATCAGAGCAGCATACATGTAGCGCTGCAACTCCGAGTATTTGACACGTCCAAGGCGTGCTTCTCTACTGCCCCATTCGCAAATAGGCCAGCCGAAGTGCTTTCTTTTGGCCCTATCCTCAACCAACGGGCGCGTCTGGTTGTGATACAGCCCTATGAAGAATGCCAAGATGAACATCTCATATCCAGGTCCAAAGATTTTGCCACGTACATCTTGATACTGGTTCACACCCTTGCCATAGTCTGTGAACGGAATCAGAATCGTGTCCTGATATTTCTTTTCCCATTCGGGGTCTCTTTTGCCCCACAAGTCAAATAATGATTCCATACTCTACTTCAGTTTTTCTACGATTGTGCGAATGGTTGCCATATTCCGTGCGTCGAAGCCTTCAGCCTTCTTGATACGATAGACAGGACACTGTAGGCTTTGAATATCGTTCTTCCGCACTTCTCCCTTAGTGATAAAGTCCTTGGTTACAATGATGCATTGCTTCTTCACATTGCTAATCACGTTATAAAATTCACCTTCCTTTGAATCGCCAAACGACGAGGTTGCCGCATCAAAGATAAGTGGATAGTCCTCTTCGCGTTTCTGCTGTGTAAAGTCAGAAATAGCGAACAAAACAGAGATATACATTACTGTACGCTGAGAGCCAGACGGCTTCAGAATCTTTGTGCCGTTCGAACTATATAGATGTATCTCCGTCGAATCATTAGCCGTCTGTACCAGCCTTATCTCACCATGGAAATCACTTGCACTCAGGATGGCGATATAGTGATTGGCACGCTCTTCCATCTCTGCAAGGAACCTACGAAGATTCTCCTTCTTGGCATTTTGGAATGCCTTGCTAATCTCTTCGAGCACCCGATGAACGTCTCGCAATGTCTTCACCTTCTCACTGGCAGGATTCAGAGCGTCTAGTTTCTCCTGCAACTCATTCATCTGTTCATTCAGCAAGTTCAACTCACCATTCAATTCCGTCAGTCTCACGTCTGCTCTCCGCCTCTGTTCGCTAAGTCCTTTATAATTATCGAACTCGCTTTCCAGCATCGATTCGGGAATGTTGCCAGCCTGAATCAATAGCCTTGTCTTCTCGTCGCTGATGTCCTGAATCTTGTCCTCTACCGTCTTCAAGTCTGCTTTCAACCGATCAACCAGCGACAAACGATCTGTTATCTCACGGGCTATCGAAGCAACCTTAGCCTCCTGACTGCCGCTGAGCGACATGCTAAAACTATGCAGTTCCTCCACATAGTCATTCTTAAACAGACTCTGTTCTTCCAGTGACTTCTTTTCCTCTTCCCGTTTCAGCTTTGCCTCCACATGAGCCTTATACTCTTCTATCTTATGTACCATGAAGTGATAGGCATCCGAATCCTCGTCAACTGTTCGTCCGCACACCTTGCAGATGTGGTCGCGTAGCATTTCCTCCATCGTCTCCTGGTCAGGCAGATACCAAGGCAGTTCGGTAGCTCCGTTGATGAGTGCCCCCTGTACCTCCTTGATTGTCTCCAGTTTGGCCAGTGCCGCAGCCTGCTGTTTGTCGAAGTCACGCTCCAGCCTCCGTTTCTCCCTGCTGAGAGCCGAACATTTCTGTTGAAACTCATTGAGGACAGACGGAAATGCACACAGTACCCACAACCTGTCGAGCAGACTATGATTATAGTCCACGCTACCTATCTGACCTCTTAGACGAGTAGCCTTTTCTTCCTGAGTTTTTAGTCTTCCCTGTATATCACGGAGACTTTTTGAGGCATCTTGATTTTGCTCAAATTTTTTCAGTTGCTGTGTAAATGCTTCCAACGATGCTTTCTTTTCTTTTATCTCTCCATTTTTTTGTGATATTTGTTCTGCAAGACGAGTTTTCTGGAAATCTAATGCCTTAGCTTCTTTTGAAACCTTTTCGTCTGATTTCATTTCTTTACTATAAGCCGCATTTGATTTCTCCTCAAATGTAGTCGTATTCTCTACAAGCACATCAAACTTCCTAATGTCCGAGAATTTGTCAACAAGATCTTTTAGTGCTGTAGGGTTATCCAAAACATCAAGTTCGGACTCTCCCTTGAACATACTAAAGTGTTGTATAAAAGCATCATAACAGCGATCAATTAACTGTTTCCCGTTTACAGCTTCACGTTCAGTTCCTCTTGTTTCATATCCTCTGTAAGTCAAATTACTCGGTTTATACGTGTCATTACCAGTCCTTTCAAAAGTGAAGGACTTTTCCACACTCTTTTCACCATCGTGTTCAAATAACATATAGACAGAAACTTCATCAGATTCTCCTATTTCCAACTTTGATTTTCTCATTTCTGAGACATTGTCCATGCTGCCTCTGTCAATCGTTGTATCAAGTAACCATTGCAGAGCTTCAAAGAACGTAGTTTTTCCATCTCCATTATCACCTAATATCAGAGTCAAACCATCTGAAAACTCAAAATGGTTATTATCTCCATAATAACTACGGAAATTCTTAATTCTAACTTCTTTTATTATCATACGTTGTTATATAAATAGGTGTTTATTTCTTTCCACAATTCTTGCATAGTCGCACCTTCATTCGTGCGTTTAATAATTTGAGCGACAGCATTAATGACATAGTTGTCTGAATCTAATGCCTGATATATATTACCAATGTCTTCTGGTGTGTAACCACCAAACTTCATAAGCCTTTCGTCCAGTAGAACTGCTTGAAGCATCTTGTCATTATTTGAAATATACGCCATATGTTTTTAGAATAATGGTAAATTGTAATACGTTAAAATCTCTTCTAATTCAGCATAAGCAAAATCTGCATTTTCAGATAGTACAGCAAAGTCTCTGACTCGTTTGAGTTCACCTTTCAGCAAACTACGTTCCATGTTGAAATTTTCTTGTCCTCTACTTATCTCTGGAGCAACGACCAAATCATGGATAATAGCAATATGTTTGTCAGGATGCTTACGCAAAATACGTCCACGTCTTTGAATAAATTGACGTGGGTTACCTGTACTTGCACAGAAAATAGCCATTTCACTCCTCGGAACATCTACGCCTTCATCTAAGCATTTCATAGAAGTGAGCACTTCTATTTCTCCTTTAGCATATTTTTCTAAAATCTCACTTCTTCCTTTTACATCAGAAGTGAATTTCTTTACTGTTGTAGTCTTACTGACTTCTTGCACTATTTGTGTATAAGTATCAATAAGGCTATCTGTATAATCATCATTTGCGACCGTTTCAGACACATCAAATATATCTGAGGTGTCGTCATCAGGCTTGGCACCTTCTGGTACGTATACCAATGTATATTGTAAATTACCCTTCTCTGAATATCGGTTCATGACTATTTCACGAAAAATATCCTCCTTATTTTTCGCCTTATGTACTATGCGCTTCCTTTTCAAAAGAAGTCGCTTCAATATATCATCAGACATGGGAAAACTATCGCTATCAGAGTTATAAAACTTTGCCAATTGAAGTGATATCCGCAAATACTCAGTCATCTCAGAATCATTTAACCGAACAAGGTGAGGGTAATATTTATATCTACATAGGAATCCATTATCAATCGCCTCCTGCATACTATACTCAAAAGTATAACCGTTCTGACATCCGAAGAAATCCATAATAGCTCGATTCCCGACATCATCAAATTGGCGTTCAGGTGTTGCAGACAGACCGATTCTACGTAAGAACTTCACGCCACCTAATCTGTCTAGTATTCGACCAGAGCCCATATTATGGGCCTCATCAGCAATTAGTAGCATTTGGCGACATGTTTTCTTGCTAAATCCAACAAGTTCTTGGAATATTGGTTCACGTGCGAAGGAAGCATAAGTCGCAATAATAACGAATGAAGGTTCTTCGTTAGAAATACTAAAGTCTTCTTTTAATTTAATAGCATCAATTTCCGATTTCCAATTTGGATTTTTAGAGCTAACTTTAATAATATGTCGGAAGTGGAACCTTTCACACTCTTCTTCCCATTGATCAACTAAAGTAATTGTAGGCACCAAAATAAGAGCCTTGTAAAAATGGAACTTCTGATAAATATTTAGCAAACAGTTAAGTGATGTCAATGTCTTACCTGTACCAGTTGCCATCGCAAACAAACCTTTTTGACCATTATTTTTCCAATTCTCATATGCTTGCTTTTGATAAGCACGAGGTTCATCAAATGGGAAATGAGGTATTTCCGTTTTATCATCAGGGACGGATTGTATTTCTATTCTATCAATAATGCTCTCAACCTTTCTTCTTGCTTTGTTTAGAACTGCTTGAACATTAATTGGAAGATTATCAACAAGTCTTCTCAAAATTAGAGTCTGTTCGTCTTTAAGTAGGCTTGCAAGATCTTTCTGTTCAAAATTTGTCGCTATCCCAGCTTTTACTTCATCTGCTTTCAAGTAAAGTACGGAATCATCATTACCAGAAAAAGTTCTCTCAAAATCTTCAGCTATATCATCAATCTTACAGATATCGCCCTGTCCATCCCAATCACAAAAAGCAGTAATACTTTCCAAATTTTCAATTAGAGCTGTACGTGAGAAATTACATGAGCCCTCAAATGCAACTCTGTTCAAGCCATCAGCAAAAACGCCACATTTTGTATGTGCTATACCATCTCCACATTTGGGCGCAACAATTTTGATTTCTAATCTTTCATTTCTAATCAACCAAGATAGACATTCAAAGAAGTGTTTGTCTCGTTCTGACAACGTTCGCTTTATTTCTTGTATATTCTGTAAATCAAAGTATGGTATCATGACATCTGTTTCACCTACCATAAATGCCTGCTGGTCCTCTACAGATAATACATCATTAATTACCATTCGCATCCGTCCTCCATTATAAAGAAAAGTTGCAAAGCCGTCTGACAAGATATTGATTGCTGAAGATGAAAAGAATCCCAGTTTTATATCAAACTGTGTAGAATTGCACAACGCTTCAGAAAAGAAACCTATAGGTTCCCATTCTGTTCTCGACTTGAACCGTCGACTTGCGGGCCAAAGTACATTAGTTTTGAGCATACTGTTTTATATAAAGCAGTTCGTACACATTATATCATCGCCAAGAATTTCTGCAAGGGTAGTCCCCTTGTTATTGGCCAGGCTTTCTTTCTGGCGACGGATGATGTCGAGTTTAATCTGGCGAATACGTTCTGGTTTTATGAGGTCAGCAAGACTCTCATTCTGATTCCACGTATAGCCGTCTTTTTCAAACTCCATCGCCTTTTTAAAGAGGTCAGGATGTTGCTCGTAGAGCCATATCCATTCTATCTTCTGCTGGAAGAAACAGAAGTAGCAACCAGAACGACTGCGGCAATAGGTACCCTTCTCTCCGTCGATCTCGAAAGGAATCTCTTCGTAGTAGGCTGGCACACCCACACCGCTCTCCCTCAGCAGACGGAAGATGTCGTCCTTCACCAAAATGTCTGTATTGTCAAGTAGTGGGAAGTCATCAAGCTTACCCACTGGATAGTCTGTCGTTTTCAGGAACTCGAACACAGCATGATTGAACAGCTTGATGTCATAGTCCAGAAGCGCATTCATCTTCTTCGAGTAGTAGAACTGCTTCGTGATGGGCTTCCTCACCGTTTCCAATATCTCTTCACGAAAGAATCCCTCAGGACAAAGCCGCTCATAGATTTCCGCTATCTGGTCCAAGTTTTCATTATGCAGGAACTTGTTAATGACATCGATACTCCAGATATTCTTGCGGAATGGAAAGATAGCCTGGATATTGGGCTTAGAGGAGATATAGCCGTCTCTGTCCTCATCGCCACGAATGCCAACATACGAAACAGCAAAGTCATCGCCCACATATTCCTCAAACTTCTCCAACTTCATCTTTTTTGTGCACCAACGGGCCTGTGGCGAAGGCAGGAAACCACCCATCGCTTTCAGAAAGTGATGGAAAGGTGTTGGCTCTGGGCTACCTTCAGCGGCTCTGAGTCGTTCTATCTTCCCCAAATAGGCTTCCAGGCGGTTAATCAGCGTTTCCGTTTCAGCCAACTCGCAACCAGTATCAGAGTTGTAGTACTCAATCTTCAACGATGGGTACTTCTGCTTCAGATAGATGGCGAGTGCCGCACTGTCCTTACCGCCTGATATGCCTAGTATATGTCTTACCTTTGTCATTTGTTCATCTTCTTGTTGAGTATCGACAGCAGAGTACAAACGTCGACGTTATTATCGCCAGAGAGGAGTTTCATAATTTGATTCTCCAATTGTTCCGCCTGTCGCTTGTCTTTCTCTGGCAGAATATAGGTTTGTGTCCTCACATCCGTACCTCGATTAGAAACCATGTCGAAAGAGTAGGCATCGTTCTTATCCAAATCATCAGACTTTTGAGAAATGGATGAATATTTCTCACAGGTGCGGAACATATAGATGAGGTCATCAACAAGTTTTTCTTCTTGTTCATCACGTAGCGCATCGAGACGCTGCTCAAGAATGGTGTAGCAGATGGACTGATACCACTGCGTGCGATTGTCGTATTCAGTCATCACATGATGGTAGAACTCCCGTTGCTTATCAGTCAGCAAATAGGTCTTGACATGAGCAAGACGATTGCGAATTTCCTGGACGTAATCGTTGTAATCACCCGATTGCAGGTCGAAACCATCAATGAGCCTTTCTTCTATACGGTCTATCAGTCCTGAATAACAGGTACGAAGTTCACGAATGGCTCGTTGGATGATTTTTCCATATTCACGGATGAACTCCTCTTGTTTTAGTTTCTCTTGATTGAAGCCAAGTGCCTCTGGCAAGTCCTCAAAGAACGCCTTTTCCGGATCTTTTGCTTGAGCCAGCACATCACGGAATTTCATTGTGGAGCCATGATTAAACTTGCGGGTGTGTTTGGTATAGTCATCCAATCGGACATAGAAACTGAGGAATGGTTTGATTGTCTCAATGAAGCTATCCTTGGTGATGGTGAACTCCTCACCGAGATTGATGAAACGACGGTATTGGTTGAAGAATCCCAATTTCACACCATCAACAGCAAACTTCTTCACCTCGAAATCCTGTGGATGCTTCTGTAGCAAGTCAAAGAACTCCATATTCACCTCAGGCATGAATGCCCCCTTCGATGCATCATATAGGGCAAAGTCCTGGCGGCGAATGAAAAGATACGTCGGAATCCAAAAGTCAAGGAATCCTTGTTTTAACTTATAGGGTTGGACAGATAACAGTTTAATTAACTCAGAAATCTTTCGGGCTTTGTTTTCCGTACTCTTCAAGAACTCCTCACATGCATTCCATACAGAAAGGAATCCTTCGTTTGTTGGTCTGTCTGAGAAATCCCCTCCCTGATGCAATCCCGTATTCTTAAGAAGCGAGAAATAGATGGTCTTCTCTGGCGGGAACTTGTCTTCGGGGAATCCTAAATTCTCTTCTGTGTAGTGTTCCGTCAAGTATGTAAGATAGCTTTTACGTGCTGCCGTGATAGTCCCGCTCAACTTATGTTTATTAAACAACTCGTTATTCATCACAGGAGTCTCACAATATATCTCGTCACAGACACGTGACAACAATTTGTTGAAGTCACGATGCGACTCCACCTTCTGCTCCTTGCCACCAAATATCCATACGACACGGTTCTTGTAAGAGAAAAGATTGTCGCTGATGGCCTTGTTTAGCAGATTCTCTTCGTATTCTTTCAGCTTTTGTATCTCCTTTACGGCAACAAGGTCCTCTTTCTTGATAACCTTGTCTGTCAGATAATTATATTTCTTGATGTTATGCAGATGGTCTATAATATTTTCCGTATCAATGAAGTAGGCAAATATTATAGCGTGTTCTGATTCTGCGCTAAACTTCTTAATCTCATTAAGTGCATCTTTTCTAGTTGAGAATATCAGCTCTATATATCCGTCTGTATCGCCTTTTGGAACCAACTCCTCTGGTGCGTCATATAACTTGTAATCAAAGAATCGTGGCGTGCCTTTCTGATAGAAGTGAGCTTTCACTGGTGAAATACGATGATTGAAAAACACAGTAAGTTCATCAACGAAAGCAACAGGACGAGAAACCATCAGCCCTGCATCACGTATCTCAGCCTCAAGGTCCACATCCGTTCCTTCAAACAGCATCACACGGTCTTTGTATGCAGCATAACGTATAATCTTCTTTTGCTCAAGTTTCTCAATAATCTTTTCTGCATCAGGAATATTCATCGCATGTTTAGCATATTCTGCCAGCGATTCCTTAGGCAGCCTAAACCCTGCAACTCCAAAGAGATTCAGCAAACCTATTGCCTTTATTATGTTGATGGCATGGAGCATCTGCTCTTGGCTATCCCAACTCTGTCCTTCTACCCTTTCAATGGACACCTGCATAGAACTCCAATTCATAGAGTCTGCATTGGCATCCTTTAAATAGGAATAGAAACTATAGTAAATGTAGTCATAGACTTTCTGGAGATTGTATGTCTGATTATTCGCAGATGCTTCTCGGGAAATATTCTCTTGTGATGCCAGAAACGTGAACAACGAACGTTCGTTCTGCCCATATCGTTGTATGGCAGTCGTGATGGCGTATGCAGAGAACAGATCAAGCGGATAAAGTTGTAATGCTGTATCGATTGGGAAATCACTGGATACGAATCCTGTTGTTTTGGCCAACTCATAAAGCGACTTGGCACAAGCGGGGATTTCTGATCTTTTAGTTCCTTGCATTTGCTTGGCAGCAAGATGCAATAGTTGTTCGATAGGCTCTACAAAGGTGACTTCCTTAAATCTTCCTTTTACCTTCTTCCACTCATTGACTTGGACTTCTGTCAGTCCTTTGGCGTATGCGCTGAAATTCTGGTGAAGGGTGGTCAGAAGCAAAATCTGGCGAGAGGGAACATTCACAAACTCTGCTAACTTTTGCATAAAGTACAATTCCTTCTCAGGATTATTCTTGGCAGCATGTTCCAGCACTTTGCCGAATTCGTCAATGACAATCAGTAAGAATTTCCCTTCTTTCTGACATTTGTTATAATATGATTTAAGCTCGTCAAGCACACTATTGGTAGTACTCTCAACATTTAGGCAACGAAGAAGAAGAGTTGAAAGCTCAGTATAATCGCCTACGATATTCTTAATCTCTATATCGGAGGCTTTTAACAGCACTTTCGAATCTATCAAGAAAGGCTTTTTGCCTATTCTCTTAAGGTCTGACTCTAAGGCCAAAAGGAAACTGGACTTTCCTGTTCCGTATGAGCCTATGATGGTAAAAGAATGTATGCCAGCCTGGAAATCATTCACGATATTATGAATGGCTTTCTGTGCGTTGGGTGTCACGATGTATTGTGCACCTTCGGCAAAACCGTTTGCTATGTTTGCAGATAAACTATATGTGCGCATTGTAATAATCGTTTAACACCTGTTCCTTACTCAATTCCTTTGTAAATTGCACGATGCGTATGCCGGCATTATCATTGTACGACACATATTCAGAATAATCCTTAGCCAAAAGCTTCAGCATTTCTATTGTCTCATAATCCTGCATACAGAACGCAAGACCTATCTCATCCTGAACGGTATCGTAAGATAGTGTATTATCACCTTCACGCTCTTTCAACTTCAAGAGGGCATACATGAATATCTCTTTCGTGACCTTTCGTTTGCCTTCAATATTGAAGTAATAGCCCTTCCCCTCTGAATTCTGCCTAATCAAATCAAGGTCTATCAGCATCGAAGAAAAATCTTCATTTGATTGCGGCTTTCGAGGCAGCGAGTAATTCTGCACAAGCACAGCAACGTCTTTTTTAACGGTATTCTCATTGAAAGCACTCTGTTTGTCGGCTTCTATCATATCCAATTTTACATAAGTCGTAATCTGTTCACGGTCAAACTGTGCATGTCCTTTCTGATAGCCGCAGAAAACCATGTGATAGAGCGAGGCATGCTGATTGAATATAAGATTAAAATGCAGAAGCCAAAGGGTAGCCAAGTCTTCTATGTATTTATCTTTGCCGTTAACATCACTGAAAAGATATTCGCCCAATGGTGTAGGCTCGTCTCCTTCGCAAATACCGAAGACCCGGAGCCAGTATCGGATAGATGCCACCATGTTTTTTCCGACACCTAAATCGATAACGGCGTCAGGGTTATTAAAGTTCTTCCCTTGAACAACGAAGTCATACCCTTTCTTCAACCACAAGGTTTTACAAGGGAAAGACTCATGACCAGAGAATGCATATCTTTGTTCCATTCTTTACTCTTCAAATTGTATCACCAAACTTGCTATTCACTAATTCACTCAATTCTACCTCCAGCAGCTTCGCAATCTTTATATACGTCTCCATCGGAGGCTGACAAGCGTTGGTACACCACTTGGAAACAGTCGCAGGATCTTTCCCCAACTGCTCAGCCAACCATTTGTTGGTCCGCTTCTTCTCGGCCAAAACCACTTTGATCCGGTTAATGTCTTTATCCATCTTGACAATTAGTTGGTAAATAATTGAGGCAAAGATACAAATAATAATCTAATAATCGTGTGAAAAAGCGAAAAATCTGACGAAAAATTTCAATTCTATTGCTTTTTCCTCACTTTTGGCCTCCATAATACATCTTTCCGTATGACATTAGCAACTCATATCATTGACTTCGATTATATGTCGTGCCAAAGATGTCGGTCTGACGACACGTTAACATTGGCACGATTGATAGCGGTCAAAACATCTGTCCCATATATATAATAAGGTGGGACAGCAGTTTTGTGATTTCTTTATCTCTCAATGGGGACTGTCTGCCCCCACGGTGAAGCTTGACCTTTGGTCGAGCCTGCTCACGTTCGGCAGAGTAGGTGTGAACTCCACTCTGCTCTCACTTAATCGCAGCCTTCCCCCGAGTGTAATTCAATGGTATAGATTATTATGGTCTAATTCGCGAGTTGTCTTTATCGCTTTTCCATTTCAATGATCACCATGAGGTAGGGTAGAGGGAACGGACAAAAGATAAAAATGATATTTTTCTGCTTCAATTGGTACACATATTGAAAATTATTCGTAACTTTGCGGCTGAAAACCGCGAGAACGGGCTGCACCTCGACAAAGAGCGAGTTCTCTGTACTCGGTTTGCACCGTCCTTGCAGTCGAAAAGGTTATGATAAGCGAAAACAAGCGAAATCTGACCCCAAAAGAAGAGTATTACAAATTACAGATGAGAAATCGAACCACATAGGGACAAATGCTAACGGTGCTGGTTCTCAGTGTGTTAGACGGACAAATATATGGAGCCTCTCCTTCCGAGAGAAATCCCTCTCTCTCCGCCAACACTGCTGAAAATCAGTAAGTTAGAAAGTTACACCCAGATCTACACCCACTTTTGGTGAATCTGGGTGTTATTTTTGCCCTTACCTTTATACATCGGCATTCCGGCTCAGCGGATTTACCCGGTTGGTAAAGCTTGAGCTAATCAAGAATAATGACATCGATGACGAACGCCAGTTGAAGCGATAAACATATAAATAAGGATGGTAAGGCTCTGCTCCTTTACCATCCTTATTTGTAATTTAGGCTGTTAGAGACTCATTACCCTATAGAGTCTAATACTGTTTCTCTGCTTTAATCTGTAGTGATTCACTACCACCCATCCTGAGAGTTAGATCAGCTTTGTTCCCAGTTAATGAGTTAACAGTATAAACAGCATACTCCTTACCGCTTACAAAAGTTCTGATGGTTTTTCCGCTCACCTCATACGTTCCACTACCGTTTCCAAGGTAGCCAGAGCCATAGAACCTTCCACTTTCATAGAAGGTTATATCCATACCAAAGCGAGTGTACGGGTATCTGGTCACGTCATACCACCGTCCGTCAACTTGAACCTCCACACGGAGGCGTAACTGCTTTTATGCTATAAATTGGCCGATTCGTTGAATAGTTTTGGCAGAATAAAGGTATCGCCGTACCTTTGCTCCGCAAATTCAAAAACAAGTATGATGAAACAGATAGGAAAGATGATGATGCTATTTGCCCTGCTGATTCCGGCTGGAACAATGGCGCAGGATAATGAGCAGGCAACCCAGACGGGCAGACCTGCAAGAGTGCAACGTATGACGTATGAGCAGATGACGGAGAAGATGGTCAGCGAACTGCAACTGGACGAGAAACAAGCGAAGAAGGTAACGAAGCTGAACAAGAAATACAAGACGTTGATTGAGGGTCAGCAGATGGAACGTCCGCAAGGTCAGCAACTACAGAATGGAAACCGTCCAAGTGGCAGACCCAGCGGAGGCGGTGGAATGCCTGGAGGTATGGGTGGCCGTGGAGGTAGCTTCGGTGGAGGCATGCCTGGAGGCGGCATGGGAGGCCGTGGTGGTGGTATGCAGGGCGGACCGCGTGGTGGTATGCCTCAGGGTGGCCCGAGCGAGCAGAATAGCTACGACTATGACAAGCAACAGACAAAATATGACGAGAAGATCAAGAAGATTCTCTCCGAAGAACAATATGAAGGCTATCTGAAACTGAAACCTCAGTTTGCCTCGCAGCGCAGAATCCGTGATTTTTTGATGGGAGGTCAGCAGAGTTTATCACAGGGCCAAGGCACTCCTGACGGCATGGGCAGACCTGGAGGCCCCGGTTCTCGAAATACGAACATCACCTATTCAGGAGCCACAGAACTGAAGGCTGGCTCAACAGTGGAAGGAAAGACTTATCAGAGTAGCAAGACCGATGAGAATGCGCTGCTCATATCCACCAAGGAGGCTGTGACCGTCTCTCAACCCACTATCAGTAAGACAGGCAGTTCCGATGGTGGTGACAACTGTAGTTTCTATGGCGTGAATGCTGCCCTGCTGGTTAAGGGTGGCAGCGTGACCACCATCAAGGGCGGCAAGATTACCAGCAATGCCACGGGTGCCAACGGAGTTTTCTCTTACGGAGGAAATGGTGGCAGAAACGGCGGTCAGGGCGATGGCACCACTGTCATCATCGAAGATACTGAGATCAATACTACTGGCGACGGCTCAGGCGGCATCATGACCACAGGCGGTGGCGTGACCAAGGCCAAGAACCTGACCGTCTGCACCAGCGGCAGGTCTTCAGCTCCCATCCGCACCGATCGTGGTGGTGGCATTGTGACCGTTGAGGGCGGCTCTTATACCAGCAACGGACTTGGCTCTCCCGTCATCTATTCCACAGCCGACGTGACCGTATCGGATGCCACACTCACCTCAAACAAGTCAGAGGGTGTCTGCATCGAGGGCAAGAACAGCATCACGCTGAACAACTGCCGGATGACCGTCAGCAACACGCAGCGCAACGGTCATGCCCAGTTCCTCGATGCCATTATGATTTACCAGTCGTTCTCTGGCGATGCAGACAGCGGCAACTCCCACTTCACGATGAACGGCGGTTCGCTTGTCAATCGTCAGGGACATCTGTTCCATGTGACCAACACCAATGCCATTATCACTCTGAACGGTGTCACGCTGAAGAATGAAGATGCGACAAACGTGCTGCTTTCTGTCTGTGCCGATGGCTGGCAGGGAGCAGGCAACAAGGCAACCCTCAACGCAAGCCACCAACAGTTAGACGGAACCATCCTTGTCGGCAGCGACTCCGAGTTGACGCTGACATTATCCGACGGTTCCACTTTCAACGGGTGCATCAGCGGCAACATCACCAATGCTGCGGGTAACAGCGTGTCAACAGAAACGGGAACGGTGAATGTCACGCTGGGCAACGACTGCGCATGGACGCTGACTGCCGATACCTACATCACCTCACTCAAAGGTGATACCTCGCATATCAAAGCCAACGGCCACCGATTGTTTGTGAATGGCAAGGAAATGAAAATATCCCAATAAGGAATTTACGAATAAATGTATAGGGACTATTCCCCTTATTCAATTTTTCCTGCCAACCACATGCGAGTTGCGGCAGTCAGAGCCGCCCTGAGAGTCGGAGTTCAAAGTGTGAAATTACCAGATATATGAAGCATGGAGAGGAAATAAACCATGCCTACATAGTAGCGCCATTTTCCTGTTGGTGGCTGGACATCCCAGAGTCGCTGCACATATTCGCGGGCCAAGGCGCGGTCTTCTTCATTGTCGCTGTCAGCCAATGCAAATGCTCCCACGGCATTGGCTCCGGCCATCCCCTCTGTGTAGTTACCAGTGGGCTCCGTTCCATCGAGATTGAATTGTCCGCCTTTGAATCCCTCTTTCTTGAAGAACTGGAGCAGCCGCCGCATCATCGTGCGCTGGCTTTCTTTGGCCTTGCCCGTGAGATAATAGTCCATACCGACGTTCATCGGGCATCGGATGGCATCATATTGGTAGCGGTCTGTATGATAGTCGAAGTTCGGACGGCGATAGGGCTTTCCGTCGAAGAGGCAGTAGTCAGGATAGAGCCCTGTCTTAGTGTCCTGTGAGGCCTCCAACAGCCAACGGGCCTTCTCTGCTGCCTCGCGCCAGAAGTCGTTCTTCGTGTCGGCATGATCTGCCCATAGGTCGAGAAAGGCTGGCAGACAATAAGACGGATCGCTGTACCAATGCACCTCCTCATTGGGCACGAAGGTGACAAGGCGTGTGGAATCGTCAAAGAGGTTGTAGATGCCCGTTTTCTTGCCGTCCTTCGATGTTACTTTGTGAAGAATCTCGTTTGCTTCGGCTGCATACTGTGTCTCACCCCATTTCTTGGCTGCGAGGAAGAGCGCTGTGACAAAATAGATCTCTCCATCGGAGGCATTGCTCTGTCCGATCTGTGTTCCATCGAGTGCGCATTGCCAGCAGAAGTAGCCATCCCATGGGCTGTCTGCAGGGTATGCCATGTAGGTCTTGGCCCATCGCCAGAGTTTGTCGAACACCTCACGCTTGTCGAGTTGCAGACTGATCATCATGCCATACGACATACCTTCTGTGCGGACATCATTACTGCCGGTATCTACGATGACGCCCATCGAGTCACCCACCTCGTAATAGACGCATTTCTCGCCGTCGGCATCATACTTGCTGATGTCGCCAGGAGTGAAGAAGTGCGTCCATATACTGTCGATACGTGCTTGTACCTCTGCCTCGCTCTTGCCAAGGAGCGACGAAAAGAGGTTGTTAGGATTAGCAGGTTCTGCCTGCTGTTTCTGCTGGCACGAATTTAGCATAAATGCCATTGCTGCTAGGCAAATCAATAATTTCTTCATACTCTGTTACTATTTTAAGTTGCTCACTCATTATACTCCAAAGCAAGTCCACCTTCGCTTGTCTCCTTGTAAAGCGAGGGCAGGTCGTGTCCTGTACGCTTCATCACCTCCACCACATGGTCAAATGAAATGCGGTGATTGCCATCGGAAGTAATGGCATAGAATGTCGCATCGGCAGCACGTGCGGCAGCAAAGGCATTACGCTCGATACACGGAATCTGAACCAATCCGCAGATGGGGTCGCAGGTCATGCCGAGGTGATGCTCCAGTCCCATCTCAGCAGCATATTCTATCTGGTTGGGACTGCCTCCCCATAGCTGGCAACCGGCTGCAGCGGCCATAGCGCAGGCGACACCCACCTCGCCCTGACATCCTACTTCCGCACCGCTGATGCTGGCATTGTGCTTAATCACGTTGCCAAAGAGTCCAGCTGTAGCAAGGGCTCTCAGTACGCGCTGCTTAGAGAATCCCAGATCGTGGTAGGCCGCATAGAGAATGGCAGGAAGAACACCACAACTGCCACAGGTGGGAGCCGTCACAATCGTGCCTCCACAGGCATTTTCTTCAATAACTGCCAATGCATAGGAATAGAGTAGGGCACTGTAACGGGCAGTTTCATTGTATCCTTGTGCCTTCACATAATAAGATACAGCCTTGCGCGACAAGCCTAACGGACCAGGCAAGGCGCCTTCAGCATCGAGACCTCGTACTACGGCTTTTTCCATCGTATCAAAGACTTCCTTCAGAAAATCCCAGATTTCCGGTCCTTCACACTGTTCCACATATTCCCAGTAGCCATGGCCTGTTTTCTTGCACCACGCCATGATGTCTTTGATCTTGTGCATCTCATAGACATCGCCACCAGCAGCGAACATGTCACCTTCGGACTTGCCTTCAGAAAGTGCACCCCCGCCTACGCTATATACCGTCCACTCGTCGCCTCCATCAGCTGTGAACTTCATGCCGTTGGGATGGAACGGCAGGAATATCTTAGGTTGCCAGACGATGTTCACTGGGGCTATCTTGCTCAGCACATCAATGATGGCGACATCGGTCATGTGACCTTTTCCTGTAGCAGCGAGACTGCCGTAAAGGGTTACTTCGAAGCTCTTGGCCTCGGGATGGCGCTTGGCATAGATACGTGCTGCATTGTCTGGCCCCATCGTGTGACTGCTTGACGGGCCTTTTCCGATACGGAATAGTTCTCTGAGTGATTTCATATTTCAAATCGTTTTATTGATTTTACCAACCTGGCGGCAACACAATATTCTTTACATCGTGAGCTTTCTCAAACAGCGGGGAGATCTCATCATCGGTAAATCCGGCGATGCCGCAGCCGATGCGAGTAACGAGGAAGGTGAGGGTAGGGTGTTCCTTGGCAAATACGATGAACTCATCCACATAGGGCTTGATGGTTTCCACACCGCCCTGCATGGTGGGGATGGCATAGCTTTGGCCTTGCAGGCCTACACCCTGACCCATGATGGCTCCGAACTTGCGGTAGGCGACGTAAGCTGCACCGCCGCCGTGCATTCCCTTCAAGTTGCTGCCGAACACGAAAATCTCGTTCGGCAGCAACTCTGTGATAAACTCTGGTGTGGTTCTTTTCTGTTGGCCATAGGCCTTCTTCATTCGCGACTCGGCAGAATCAATGCGAGCATTGTTCTGCTCTCGCTGCTCATTCATTTCCATAACCTCTTCTTTTATAAAGTCCATGTCCTCGCACGACCTTGGTGCATACATGTCTGCCAAAGAGCCTGGCATTGTGGGTGCAGGCATCGAAGCCTCTCCCATCGTAGCCTCGCGACTGAGAATTGCCCGCTCGTCCATCACTTCCACCATATCCAAGTCCATATCGAAGTTCTTCTTGAAATATGGTATGATGATTTCTTCCTTCTGTTTCTTGTATTTCTGCGAGATGGCTGATGGAGTCATCCCCATTTGAGCTGCTATTTCTTTCCCCTTGAAGCCACGTAACAGCAGCATGTCGATAAGCAGCCTCTCCTGCCTGTCAATCGGAGCATGGTCACACACATCTTCCACCATCCGATTGAACTGCAGCCGCAGATCGCTCGTCACGTCAAACGACCGCAAATAATCCTCAAACGTGATGCTGCCATACTCTTTCTTGTACCATTTCAGTGCATCGAGCACCACATAGCGGAACCCGTTGATGAGCCAGGTCTTCAGACTGACATTCGGCGAGTGATCCTCCAGTGGCTTCCAGTCATGCTCCATCAGGTAGATGGCATACTGATGAGCCAGCGACATAAAATCCAGGTTCTCCTTCTCACTCAACTGATACCGTTGGTCAAAGACATAATAGCCTGCCTGACAATATCCGTAGAAATACTCTCGGATAATGTTGGCATCCCCCTTACGGAATCCACTAATAATAGCCTGTTCTGACAGTTGATGATGATACATAAATAGATATTTTGGGCGAAATTACAAAAAAAATCTCATTTCAACTTAATTTTTTCCGAAAATCATCTTCAAAGAGATAAAAGACGTCTTAAACAGAGTATTCACTATTTAAAAATGTACAATTATGAAAACGATTATGCAAGACCCACTTCCAACTAAGCGCATTCACAACCTGATTATTGTCGATGAAAGCGGTTCGATGTCCGTCATCCGCAAGCAGGCATTCACAGGCATGAACGAAACCATGCAGACTGTCCGTCAGATGCAGAAGAAATATCCCGACCAAGTGCAGTTAGTTACCCTGCTTACCTTCGATAGTGGGCACACCACCTGGCACTACGACAACGCATCGGCACTAAAGACCAAAGACCTCAGTTGGAAAGCTTATAACCCTGGTGGCGGAACGCCTCTCTATGATGCCATTGGCAAAGGTATATCAAAAGTCAATGCCCAAATTGAGGACGGTGATCATGTATTGGTGACCATCATTACCGATGGAGAAGAGAACAGTAGCGAGGAATGGACGCTGAAAATGGTACGCACAATGATTGAGAAGCTGAAGAAGCAGAACTGGACTTTCACGCTCATCGGCACCGACAATCTCGATGTCGAGACGATGGCCCAATCCTTTGCCATCGATGAGCATATGGAGTTTCAGCAGGACGAGGAAGGCACCAAGGCCATGTTTGCCCGCGAACGCCGAAGCCGTGAACGCTACAACTGCTGCGTGGCCGAGGATGCCGACCTGCCCGTAGGCTCGTTCTTTGAGGAAGATTGAAATCTCTTCGAATCCCACTCCCACTTTACATATATCCTTCTTCGCCTATCTTGGCGAAAGAAAGGGCTTGTCGGTGATGCCGCCATAGCTCTTGGCGGCACGCTGCAAGGCTTCGTCGGTCATGTACTGTTGGTAGAGCGTGCAGCGGGTCTGGATAGTCTGCGGCGAGCAGCGGTCGCCAATGACGCGTACCAGTGCCCAGCCCTTCGTAGAGTCGGCAAACTCGTCGCTCACCAGTGCGAGTCGTCCGTCTACTGCGGTCATCTCCTGTCTCGACACCATGTGACGAGTGAAGCGCACGCGGGGAATGACGTCTTCTCCGCGCTGCTCTGCCGTGTAGAGCCATAACTGTTCGCCCCATTGACGATTGCCTACACCGAGGTCGGTCAGCAGGGCTGGCTTGCCGTCCACCGTGCCAAGGTGCTGCTCGACGGTGGGCAGTTTTCCGTTGCTCACTGGTATACCGGGCATCAAGAACGAGGCTTCCGTCATCTGTATTTTCTCGACATACACCGGCGGCAGGCTGTTGGCCAGCGACGCAAAGTCCTGGTAGGCATTGGCCCGCTCGGTGAACATCGGTTCTGCATAGCGCAGCATCTTCCACAGTGCCGTCGTATGGCGCAGCTTCTGCCGCTGGATAAACTGCGCCAGCGTGTTGCTGCGCTTCTCCCGCGACTCTGACACGCGTCCAATCACCTGACCACCACGCTGATAGAATGTCACGCCCCCAATGCGGAGCGTTTTGGGAATCACCAGTCCCAAGCCTGATTTCTTCATTTTCACCATCTTCGTATCCTATTTGTTTCGTCGTTTCTTTGTTACTGCTTCGATGCTCCTTCGTTACTGCTTCGATATAGCCTCGATACACCTTCGGTCGTTCTTCGGTACTTGTCCGCTACTTGGTCGCTACTTGTCCGGTTCTGAACCGGACATATACCGCAGAAGTATCGCAGTACTACCGCACATCAATGCCGACTAATTGCTTACTAATTGCCGACTGTTCGCTGAGTGCAGCAAGGCTATGCTGGGCAAAATTACGAATTTTCCTCTAATTCTGAGCGTATGAAAGAAGAATAATAAACTTATTCATCACTTTTTGTGTGATTTTTGTTGTTTTGTGTTACTAAATTGAAGATTAAAGCGGTATCGCCGATGGCCGAAGAATCAAAGATAAAACACGAACCTCTCTGTCCCCACGACTACCTCAGTCACGCCTGGCTGCGATAGGCAATAGTCCCGGAACTCTTCTACGTTCATAGGCATTATTCGTCAGATAGTCAACTCCAGTTCCTCGCCATCGTCGAGCAATATGCAACTTTCGTAATATCCCTCACCCGAGGTTCGTGGACCGCTAACATGACGGTAACCATCAGCCACAAGGCGGGCGGTCATTTCGTCAACAGCCTCACGGGTGCCTATACTCATGCAGATGTGCGTATAGCCGAGGGCATGCTTATCGAAGTCCCCTTCGGGCATCGCCTCCCAGTGCATAATCTCCAGCCTTGCACCGTCGGCAAAGGTGAGGAAAAAGGAACGCAGGCCTGTGCACGGGTTATGATAGCCTTTGTTCGACTTGGCTCCGAAGTATTTCACGAAGAAGTCACGCGTCCGTTCCAAGTCGCGGACATTGATAGCAACGTGTTCGATTTTCATACTGCTTTCTTTGAAAAGAGTTTGTGTTTCAGCCACTCGCGGGCTGGCTCGTCGTAGAGTTTCAGCGAAGCGTAGGCAATGCCGATGGCGAGGAAGAAGATGCAGAGGGCTACGAAGACGTGGGTGTAGGCGGGCAAATCCTTATGAGTTGTGGCCCACGACATCTGCCAGTAGATGAGCGGATAGTGGGTAACGTAGAGCGGATAACTGATGTCGCCAAGGAACTTGTTGATGGCAGAGGTACGCCCTTTTGTGCTGCTGCCTGCTCCAACAGTTACAATCAGTGGAAAGGCAATGAGGATGCAGAA
>FLNV01001629.1_pt1 | contig 29782 bp, 21 predicted proteins | sample 1140351 | NCBI WGS metagenome assembly FLNV01 (sample SAMEA3878207, study PRJEB12797) | bioreactor metagenome | biome: Moose rumen | place: Sweden | collected 2011-10
TGGTCGACGGCGAAGGCTTGATCGACATCCGCTCGCGTGAGCTGAAGGTCCGCCTCTTGGACATGACCAAAATCAGTCGCGAGAGGACCCAATGGCAAATCGTCAACACCTTGGTGCCCATCGCCCTCATCGTTGCCTTGGGCTTCGTCATGGCGTTCATCAGGAAGAAAAAATACAGCAAAAAATAATCCACAATGAAGAAAAACAATCGCATCACCATCATCATTGCCGCTTTGTTAGTCGTCGTTGCCGGCATTTTGATTTGGAACAACCGCTATCTCTCCACCTTGCAAGGCGAGGCCTCCGATTTCCAGGTGTGGGACACGGCCTCCGTCACGAAGATCTACTTGGCCGACCGCCGCGAGCGCGAGTCGCTGCTGGAGCGGCAAGACGACGGCGGCTGGACCCTCAACGGCAACTACAAGGCCCATCCCAAGCAAGTGAGTTATCTGCTCACCACCTTATATAAAATACGCATCAAGATGCCCGTGAGCGTGGCCAGCCACGACAACATCGTCAAGCAAATGGCTGCCCAAAGCACGAAGGTGGAGGTCTACCAGATCGTGCCGCGCATCAACCTGTTCGACAAAATCAAATTGTTCTATCACGAGAAGCGCACCAAGGTCTTCTATGTGGGCGACGCCACCATGGACAGCAGCGGCACTTTCATGCTGAAAGAGGGTGCCGACAAGGCTTATATCGTCTACATCCCCAGTTTCAGAGGCTTCATCACCACACGCTTCACCGCCAACCCCGACGACTGGCGCGACCACACCATCTTCCATGAGACCTTGTCCGACATCCAGTCCGTCGCCGTCGAGTTCAACGAAGACCCCGAAGGCAGCTTCCGCATCGACAACATCGGGAAGCACCAATACAAGCTCACGCGCCTTTGCGACAACAAGGAATTGCCTTACGACACACTGAAGGTCATCAACATGCTCTCGTCGTTCAGCGACCTCCGCTTTGAGGCCTTGTTTACCAACACCTTGCCCCAAGAGCGCATCGATTCCATCGTAGGTTCGCCCTTCGTACACAACGTCGTCTTGACCGGCAAAGACGGCAAGACGCAAGACATGAAGACTTTCAAGAAGTTGGTCTTGAACGGCGTGACCGACATGGGCGGCGAGTATGGCGACATCGACCGCGACCGCATGTATGCCCTCATCGACGGCGGCAAGGACTTCGTCCTCATCCAGAACTACGTCTTCGACAAGGTGCTGCATGACGTGCGCTACTTTGAGGCCGGCCATCCCATCAGGGGCGACATGGGCTATTTCGAGGAAATCAAATAAGGCTATTTCTTCCTCAGGAGACCGACCATCTTGAAACTCACGTCCGTGAAGATGAGCGGGGCGTAGCCGTTGCGCTCGATTTGGCGTATGGCCTCTTCGAAAAGCGCGGCGATTTGGGCCAAGTTGGCCGGACTGACGAAAGGCGCGAAGTTGGCGTTGAACTTCTTCTCGTCGTCGGGCAGCATGACGATTCCGGCAAGGTTGTTGTTGAAAAGCAGCGCGTTGCGGACGATGCGCAGGCCGTAGTTGAGCAGTTCCTTTTGCTTCTCGCGCCCAATCGGCTTGATTTCGTCAGAGAACTTGATCAGGTTGGCATAGTCGGCCTTGAAACAGAGGCGCATCCACTGCTGGAAGGTGGTGAAGAAGAACTTGCGGTCTTCCGACTCCTGCACCGAATGGCAGGCCGTCAGCCAGTCGCCTTCCGAGACTATGGCCGCGTCGTGCGCCTGCTGCGGTGTGCAGCCGAGACGCTCGACCAAGGCCTTTTCCACCTCGTTAACCTCAATCGCCGGCACCTTCACCAACACCGTCCTCGACTTGATGGTGGCCAAAAGCTCCTCCGCGTCCTCGGCGACGAGGATAAAGACGGTCTTCTCGGGCGGTTCCTCAAGCAGTTTCAGCAGTTTGTTGGCCGTATCGACGCGCATCTTTTCGGCCATCCAAATGATGGCAATCTTGTATTCGCCCTCGTATGATTTCATGCTCAGCTTGCGCAGCAGCGAGGCCGCGTCGCGCACCGACATGTAGCCCTGCTTGTTCTCCACGTCGAGGAAAGTGTACCAGCTCGAAGTGTCGGCATAGCCTTGGTTTTGAATGACATACTCGCGCCATTCCTCCATGAACAAGTCCGACTCAGGATCTTTCTTTACCTTTTTTGTGGAGGCAGTCGGCACGACGAAATGCAGGTCGGGATGGACCAATTTCTGCATCTTCTGGCAGGTGGGACAGGCGCCGCAGCTGTCGGTCTCGGTGCGATTGGGGCAAAGGATATATTGCGCGTAGGCCAAGGCCAAGGCCAATTTCCCGCTTCCGGCGGGGCCCAAAAAGAGCTGGGCGTGAGAGACATGGTTGTCGCGCACGCTTGCGATGAGCCTTTGCTTGAGGGCGGATTGGCCGATGACGTCTTTGAATTGCATGGCATTTGATTTCGGAGAGCAAAAATACAATTTTTCGAGCATCAAGCCCAAAAAATGGACAAATATGTTTCATCACCACTTCACCTGCAAAACCATCGCCTTGATCCAGTTGGCCTTGGGGGGATAAATTTTCGATTTTTGAAATTATTTCGCATAAAAGCGAAATATTTGGAAAAAAGTGTTATCTTTGCAGCGTCAAAAAAGATCCATAACTATGAAAACAGCGAAAATTGTGTCCATTGCGACCTCTGACCAAGTAGGTCTTTATTCTATTTGCTTCAACAATGATGAAAGCGAGTTTCGGAAATTTGTCAAGAAATTCAAGGATAACGCCGCATTGAACAAGGATTACCAATCAATTCTTTATGCTCTCGACAGGATTATTGCGAAAGGTGCTTTCGAAAGGATGTTTCGCTATGAAGGGAAAATGAACGACAATGTTGTGGCTTTGTCTCTTGATTCCAAAAAGTTGCGATTGTATTGTTTACGCATGTCCGACCAAATCCTGATAGTTGGCAATGGTGGCGTGAAAGAAACTCGTACCTACGACGAGGATGAGGAATTGAGTGGCTACGTCATGGATTTGCAAAAGTTTGATGAACTTCTCAAGCAAGCACAAGAAGAAGGCTCCATCTATATTGAGCAGAACATGATTACAGGTATTGAAGAAATGACTTTCAAGGTATGATTGAGATTCATGATGACATATTGCGCGAGGAATTGGCAAAGATACCGCCATTGACGAGGGAAGCCTATTTCCTTACAGATGACATTGCCGAGCGCATCGATGCGATAATGAAAGAAAAGGGCATCAGCAAGAAGCAGCTTGCCGAACTCACCCATCGCAGGCCGTCGGACGTAACGCGCTGGCTCGGCGGTGGCCACAACTTCACCTGCAAGACGATTGCCATGATTCAGTTGGCCTTGGGAGAGAAGATTGTGGAGGTGGTGAAGTGAAATTACATATTACCTTTTGCTTCATTACATGTCGAGCACAATACTTGTAAATTGTCCAATGTGGTTTCACCGCCTTTTGACCATGGAATAATATGGTCAAAATGAATATTGTGCAAACCACCACTACATTCGACGCCACAAATCCTACAACGATTACCATCTCTCATTAATACCTGTACTTTAAGACGGTCACTTGGGTCGCGTTTTGTTTTATGCTTAACGGATGAAGTGTTGTCGTTTTCTGAAATCTCATTTATGGAATCGTCATCATTTTCAGAAACATAGGCTATGAAACTCTCCAAGGCTTTGTACCATGTTCCATAATGACGTAAATAAGTGCCCGATGAAATCATAGATAATTCTTTATTATCCATATCTCGTCTTGAAGGTTGCTTTCCTTTTTTTAGCCAAGCATCTTTTATATTTGACAATAGTTCTTCGTCAGAATAAAAAGTGTTACTTATATCAGCACCTGCCAATGCTAGTGCATTATTCCATTTGCCAAATCGCCTCGTAACTGTAGAACTATTTATTTTAGCATTTGCATCGAACTCTTTAATTGTCAGTTTAGTCTTTCCAAGTTTTTTCATTACCGATTTCATTTCTTCTAAAATGTCTTCATCGGTAATCGCTTCTTTCTTTATGAGATGAAATTCCATACGCTAATTTTAGATGCAAAAATACAATAATTCCGCGATAGTTGCCCAACATAACGAATTAAAACTTAATTTTGCACCCAAATTCAAACGCATCATGTTTAGCGAACAGGAACAAATCAGACGTAATTCGTTGGCCGAACTTTACAAACTCGGCATCAACCCGTATCCGCAGGCCGCGTTCCCCGTGAACGTACGCACCACGGACATCCTCGAACAATTCGACGACAACAACCCCGACCAGTTTCAGGAGGTCGCCCTCGCAGGCCGCATCATGAGCCGCCGCATCATGGGCGCCGCCTCGTTCTGCGAACTGCAAGACCCGCACGGCCGCATCCAGCTCTATGTGAAGCGCGACGAGATCTGCCCGGGCGAGGACAAGACCCTATACAACACGGTGTTCAAGCGCCTTCTCGACATCGGCGACTTCATCGGCGTGAAAGGCTTCGCCTTCCGCACGCAGATGGGCGAAATCTCGGTTCACGTCAAGGAACTGACGGTGCTGAGCAAGAGCCTGCGCCCGCTGCCCATCGTCAAGGAGAAGGACGGCGTGAAGTACGACGAGTTCAACGACCCCGAGCTGCGCTACCGTATGCGTTATGTCGACCTCGTGGTCAACGACCGCGTGAAGGACATCTTCATCACCCGCACCCGCATCATCGACAGCATCCGCCGTTTCTTCAACGAGAGCGGCTATCTCGAAGTGGAAACGCCTGTGCTTCAAGCCATTCCGGGCGGCGCCACGGCGCGTCCCTTCATCACGCACCACAACGCCTTGGACATCCCCATGTACCTCCGCATCGCCGACGAGCTTTACCTGAAGCGCCTCATCGTGGGCGGCTTCGAGGGCGTGTATGAGTTCTCGCGCAACTTCCGCAACGAGGGCATGGACCGCACCCACAACCCCGAGTTCACGGGTCTTGAAATCTATGTGGCCTACAAGGACTACCTCTGGATGATGGACTACACCGAGGAGATGATCCACCGCTGCGTGATGGACGTGTTGGGCACCGACACCGTGAAGGTGGGTGACAACGAGATTTGCTTCAAGCGGCCTTTCAAGCGCATCACCATGATCGACAGCATCAAGGAGAAGACCGGCATCGACATCACCGGCATGGACGAGGCCCAACTGCGCGAGGTGTGCAAGCGACTCGACATCGAGGTCGATGACACGATGGGCAAGGGCAAGTTGGTGGACGAGATCTTTGGCGCAAAGTGCGAAGGGACGTATATCCAGCCGACCTTCATCACCGACTATCCCGTCGAGATGTCGCCGCTCTGCAAGCGCCACCGCGACAATCCCGAGCTGACCGAGCGCTTCGAGCTGATGGTGAACGGCAAGGAATTGGCCAACGCCTACACCGAGCTGAACGACCCCATCGACCAACGTGCCCGCTTCGAGGAACAGATGCACCTCAGCGAGCGTGGCGACGACGAGGCCATGTTCATCGACCAGGACTTCCTCCGCGCCCTCGAATACGGTATGCCCCCGACTTCAGGCATGGGCATCGGCATCGACCGTTTCGTGATGCTGCTCACGGGGCAGACTACGATTCAAGAGGTGTTGCTGTTCCCCATGATGCGTCCCGAGAAGGTGGTCAAGAACGCCACGAAGGAAGACTTCATGGCCCTCGGCATGGCAGAAACATGGGCTACTTTGCTCTTGAGCAACGGCTACAACACGATGGACCAGCTGAAAGCCGAGAAGCCCACCGCCCTGCGCGAGAAGTTGAACGGCTTGCGAAAGAAGAACAAACTCGACATTCCGGCCTTGCAGCTGGAGGATGTTGAGGCGTGGCTGAAAGCCTAAAGCAAAAAACGCGAGGTTTTGCGCCTCGCGTTTTTCGTTTATTTCACCCGCAGTCGTTGCCCGATTTGCAGGGGCTTGCTTTCCTTGATCTTGTTGAGTTGGCAGAGTTTCTTGACCGTGGTATGGTTGTTTTTGGCAATCTTGCTCAGTGTGTCGCCTTTCCTCACCTTATAATATTTGGCACCTGCGTTGGAAGCGGCGGTCTTTGGCGGCGCTGTAGAAGCCGTGATGGACTGCTGGTCAGTCATGCCATAGTGTGAGTTGACGTTGAAATAGTGTTTCCTCAGCGTGATGGTCTCTTCGCGCAACGTGCCTCTCTCGAAGTCGAAGACGCGCTCGGGGTCGAAGGCATAGCCCATATATCGGGTCTCGAAGTGGAGGTGAGGGCCTGTGGAACGTCCCGTCGAACCGCCATAGCCGATGATTTCGCCCGCCCGCACCACATCGCCGCTCTTCACGACGAACTTGGAGAGATGTCCATAGTAGGTTTCCAAACCGTTGACGTGGCGTATGACGACCACATTACCATAGCCGCCCGAATAGCGTGTCGTCATGTTGACGCGCACCACACCGTCGAAGGCGGCATAGACAGCATCTCCTGTGTTCAACCCAATGTCGACACCTTTGTGCGGATGTCGACCGCGATACTTGAATTTCGAAGTGAGGTAGCCAGGATGCGGGATGCAATAACGATGCACAGAATCCACCAGATGTATGTCGATTTTGTTGGGCAAATCCTCCAGCTTCACGCCTTGCACATGGATGGTCTCCGTGTTCCAATACTCCGCATCGAGCGAGTCAGGAATCTCGGGCATGTCGAGGTTGTAATAGGCCCATGTGCCGTTGTCGAAAAGAATGACCTTACGAAAGCGGTCGTCGGTATCAATCGTGTCGAAAGGCGTTGGGATGGCACCCGTGATTTCAATATGGCCTTCTTCGTTTTCTTCGTCATCCTCTTCGTCAAACACATCGTTATGACCAAAGTCGTGAAGGGTGTCGGTCGCGACGGAGTCGGCATAAATATATATGGTGTCGTGCACGACGAAAACATCTTTGATGCGTTTGAAAAAACCTCCTTTGTCTTGTGAAAACGCTACCGAAGCCAGTAGCAGGCATAACGTTAGGGCAAATATTCTTTTCATTGTTAGGTGTCTATTTTTTCAGATTAAAAAGTGCAAAATTACGCAAAATCCAGAAATGGCGCGACCATTTTGTCCGAAAAAATGCAGAAAAACCGTAAAATTGTCATTTTGTCAGTCTTTTGCGTTTGGCACAAAGATTGACAAAAGCAGGCCGTTGCGATGAAGCAACTGCAACACGCTCGCGTCACGCAGTCCCGCGTCTCGCGTCAGAAACAACGTATAATCAAAACAAGTAACAAACAAAAATAGGAGAACAAAAAAATGTCAAAAATCATCGGTATCGATTTAGGTACAACCAACTCATGCGTGGCCGTCATGGAAGGCAACGAACCCGTTGTCATCGCCAACAGCGAAGGCCACCGCACCACCCCGTCGGTGGTGGCATTCACCGACAACGGCGAGCGTAAGGTGGGCGAACCCGCCAAGCGTCAGGCCATCACCAACCCCTTGCGCACCGTCTACAGCATCAAGCGTTTCATGGGCGAGACCTACGACAAGGTGGAAGCCGAGATGCGCCGCGTGCCTTACAAGGTCATCCAAGGCCCCAACAACACCCCGCGCATCGACATTGACGGAAAGAACTACACCCCGCAGGAAATCAGCGCCATGGTGCTCCAGAAGATGAAGAAGACCGCCGAGGACTTCCTCGGACAAACGGTGACGGAAGCCGTCATCACGGTGCCTGCCTACTTCAACGACGCCCAGCGTCAGGCCACCAAGGAAGCCGGCGAGATTGCCGGACTGAAAGTGCGCCGTATCATCAACGAGCCTACCGCCGCTGCCTTGGCCTACGGCTTGGACAAGAAGAAGAACGACGTGAAAGTGGCCGTCTATGACCTCGGCGGCGGCACCTTCGACATCTCCATCCTCGAATTGGGCGATGGCGTGTTTGAGGTGAAATCGACCAACGGCAACACCCACCTCGGCGGCGACGACTTCGACGAAGTCATCATCAACTGGTTAGCCGAGGAGTTCCAGAAGGACAACGGCATCGACCTGCGTAAGGACCCGATGGCCCTGCAACGCCTGAAGGAAGCTGCCGAAAAGGCCAAGATCGAGCTAAGCTCGTCGAGCGAGACCGAGATCAACCTGCCTTACATCATGCCCGTCAACGGCATCCCGCAGCACTTGGTACGCACCTTGAGCCGCGCCAAGTTCGAGCAATTGGCCGACAAGCTGATCCACGACACCATCGAGCCTTGCCGTCGCGCCCTGCAAGACGCCGGCCTGACCGTCAACGACATCGACGATGTCATCTTGGTCGGTGGTTCCACCCGTATCCCGGCCATCCAGAACATCGTGCGCGACTTCTTCAAGAAGGAGCCTTCGAAGGGCGTCAACCCCGACGAAGTGGTGGCCATCGGCGCCTCCATCCAAGGCGGCGTCTTGACCGGCGAAGTGAAGGACGTGCTGCTGCTCGACGTCACCCCGTTGAGCCTCGGCATCGAGACCCTCGGCGGCGTGATGACCAAGCTCATCGAGAGCAACACCACCATCCCGACCCGCAAGTCGGAGGTCTTCTCGACCGCTGCCGACAACCAACCCTCGGTCGAAATCCACGTGCTGCAAGGCGAGCGTCCCATGGCCGCGCAAAACAAGACCATCGGTCGCTTCATCCTCGACAGCATCCCGCCTGCGCCGCGTGGCATCCCGCAAATCGAAGTCACCTTCGACATCGACTCCAACGGCATCCTGAACGTCTCCGCCAAGGACAAGGCCACGGGCAAGACCCAGAGCATCCGCATCGAGGCCTCGTCGGGCCTGACCGACGCCGAGATTGAGCGCATGAAGAACGAAGCCCAGGCCAACGCCGAAGCCGACAAGAAGGAACGCGAGCGTATCGACAAGCTCAACCAAGCCGACAGCATCATCTTCCAGACCGAGAAGCAGCTGAAGGAATACGGCGACAAGCTGCCTGCCGACAAGAAGGCTGAAATAGAGGCCGCCCTCGGCAAGCTGAAGACGGCCCACCAGAGCCAAGACATCGCCGGCATCGACGCGGCCATGGCCGAGATGAACGCCATGTGGCAGAAGGCCAGCGAGGAGATGTACAAGAACGCCGGCGCCCAAGGCGGCCCGCAAGGCGGCTTCGACCCCAGCAACTTCGCAGGCGGCGGCTTCCAAGGCGGCAACCCGAACCAAGGCCCGCAAAACAACAACGGCGGCGACGACACCGTTACCGACGCGGACTTCGAGGAAGTGAAGTAAGGTAACCAACCACCAACGATAACCAAAAATGAAGAAAAAGGTGTGGCTCATCGAGCTGCACCTTTTTTGGCTTATTTCTTCCAAACGGGCAGATTCTGCCAGTCTGACGGGAATCCCATCTCTTTAAGTTTCAAAAGGCGATGATGGTCATTCAGCAAATCCATTAGGTTGTACTTGAAGGAATTCTCAGGGCTAAGGATGTCCACAACGTATTTGTATAAAAAATCGAAGACCCCCCTGGTGCGCTGAACTAACGGGAAGCGAGGGAGGTCATATCGAGCGCAAAAATACGCATAAAAACGATACAAACAACAATAAATGAAACTTTTTTCCTATTTTTGCCCTTTCCACAATGTTACCTATCCAAAACAAATGACCAAAATTGACAAGACGGAGCTGATAGCCAAGCTCCAGCGGCTCGAAGGCCTCACCGACGAGGAGCGCAGCAACCTGATCGGCCTGCTCAGGCAGCACAAGAAATACGGCCTCGTGTGGGAGGACAAGCCCGAGGACGTGGAGGAACGCCTGCGCGACGAGTTGCCCGTATTGAAAGAGGCCAAAGACCGCGCCCTCGTTAGCGACCGGCCCGACGCCCCCAACCACATCCTCATCGAGGGCGACAACCTTGAAGCCCTCACCGCCCTCAGCTACACCCACGAAGGCCGAATTGACGTGATTTATATCGACCCGCCCTACAACACCGGCAACAAGGACTTCGTCTATAACGACTCGTTTGTTGACACCGAGGACAGCTACCGCCACTCCAAGTGGCTCTCCTTCATGAGCCGCCGCCTCCGCATCGCCAAACGACTGCTCTCCGACAAAGGCGTCATCTTCATCTCCATCGACGATAACGAGCAGGCAAACTTGAAGTTGCTTTGTGATGAGGTGTTTGGGGAGAAGAATTTTGTGGCAACCATACCTTGGCGCAAACGTACTGCAAAGGCAGATGTTCCACATGGGCTATCACAAGACTATGAATGGATGATCTGTTACAGCAAAGAAGCATTCAGAGCAGGAATAGAGAAAGAAACCCGCAAATATTACGAAACTGACGACTTTCCCGGAAGACCGTGGAGAGTGCATGATATGACGAAACAAACAACGGCTGAAGAGCGGCCAATGAGTTATTTCACTATTGTTGACCCCAAAAATGGGAAAGCATATCCTGCTTCAAAATTAAGAACATGGGCAATTACATCAGATACTTTGCCATACTATGAAAGTCAAAAAAGGATTGTTTTTCCTGGCGATTATGATTTCTTAAAGATTCAACGACCTGTATTGCGATACTGGAAAGAAGACGATGAAAAGAAAGCGGGTGATTTGTTTGGGATGGTTACAGCTACAACAGACTTACCCAAAGAAGTGGGAATGACCCAAGATGGCACAAAGGACATAACAGAATTATTTGGAGAAAAAGCGTTTGGTTTCCCCAAACCCGTATCGCTTATCAAACATATAATCGGCATTGCCACGCCAAGAGCCCAAAAGGTAACCATCCTCGACTTCTTCGCCGGCAGCGGCACCACGCTCCATGCCACCATGCAGCTCAACGCCGAGGACGGCGGCCACCGCCAGTGCATCTTGGTCACCAACAACGAGAACGGCATCTGTGAAAACGTCACCTACGAGCGCAACCGCCGCGTCATCTGCGGCTACACCACGCCCAAAGGCCAACAGGTGGAAGGCCTGCGCCAAAACAACCTGCGCTACTACCGCACCGCCTTCATCCCCCGCGAGCGCACCCAACGCAACATGAGGGCCTTGGTCAACGCGGCCACCGACCTGCTCTGCATCAAGGAAAACCTCTATCGGGAGTTGCCAGTTGACAGTTTGCAGTTGTCAGTTGGGCTTACGCCGAGGCAGGTGCGCCTGTTTGCCGACGGCACGAAGGGCATGATGGTCATCTACGACGAGCAAACGATCCCCTACATCGTGGAAGGGCTGAACAACTCTAAACTCTCAACTCTAAACTCTAAACTAAAAATATACGTCTTCTCGCCCGGCCGCTATGCCTTCGACGACGATTTCTTCGAGGTGCGCGACAAGGTGCAACTCGTGGCGCTTCCCGCCGCCATCTACGACGCCTACCAGCGTGTGTTGCCCAAGCGAAAGGAGAAGCTGCTTGAGACGGAGACCCCGGCAGGCTTCCCCCTTTCGAAGGAGGGGCACGGGGGATTCAACACGACCCAAAACATTGAACTCGATTTTGAGGAAGGAGGCAAGCAATGAAAGAACTGCGATACCAACAGAAAGCCATCCGCGAGTTGGTGGACAAGGCCGTCGAGCTGCTCAGCCTTGGCGGGCACCGCCGCACCCTCATCTTCAAGGCGCCCACAGGCTCGGGCAAGACGGTCATGGCCTCGCAACTGCTGGCCACGCTCACCGAGGAACTGCAATCGCGCGGCGACTGTCCCTTCAGGCAGGTGGCCTACATCTGGATTGCGCCCAACAAGCTGCACGAGCAGAGCTATTTCAAGCTGAAGGACAGTTTTGCCGAGACGCGCCAGCTCCGTGCCGTGCTCTACGACGAACTCGACCAAGCCGACGGCTACATCCATCCCGGCGAGATCCTGTTCGTCAACTGGGAGAGCATCAACAAGGAGAAGAACGTCATCGTGCGCGACAACGAGCAGAACGCCTCACTCTACGAAGTGACCCGCCGCACCCAGCAGGAGATGGGCATCCCCATCGTCGTCATCATCGACGAGGAGCACCTGTTTTGGTCGAAAACCGCCGACCAGTCGAAGAAGGTGCTTGAACGCATCAATCCCAAGGTGGAAATCCGCATCTCGGCCACGCCCAAGACCCCAAGCGACTACATCGTCAACATTCCCCGCGAGGCGGTGGTGGCCGAGGAGATGATCAAGAAGCAGGTCATCCTGAATCCCGACATCGCGCAAGGCTACAGCGACGAGCGCGAACTCAACCAGCACCTCGTCAGCTGCGCCTTGGAGAAACGCAACCGCTTGGCGCAGGCCTATCAGGAACTCGGCGTAAGCATCAATCCGCTGCTGCTGATACAGTTGCCCAACGACACCACGCTCAGCATGACGGAGGAAGACAACAAGATTGCCAACCAAGTGAAGACCTACCTGAAGGCCGTCAGAGGCATCGACACCGACAACGGCAAATTGGCCATCTGGCTCTCGGGCGAGAAGGCCAACCTCGCCGACCTCGAAAAGCCCGACAACATGGCGCAAGTGCTCCTCTTCAAGCAGGCCATCGCCTTGGGTTGGGACTGTCCGCGAGCCGCCGTGCTGCTCATCTTCCGCAAGTTGCAGAGCGACACCTTCACCATCCAGACCGTGGGGCGCATCCTGCGAATGCCCGAACAGAAGTTCTACACCAACAACCTGCTCAACGTCGGCTACGTCTATACCGACATCAGCAAGGACCGCATCTCGATTGTGGCCGAGGACATGGACTACCTGAGCGCCGACACGATACAGGCCACAAGGCGCGAGAACCTCAGCAACGTCGAGCTTGTGTCCTACTACAGCGAGCGCAAGAGCAGCGACCGCAACCGCCTCGGCCCCGACTTCAAGAAGGTGCTCATCGACACCTTCACCGAGCATTGGCTGCTGACCTACCAACCCTTGCTGTTCAGTTTCGACGAACTGGACGGCGAGGAAACCCGAAAGGAAAACGGGCATGACGGCGCCGAATCGGTTTGCGCCCGCAACCGCGAAATCGCCCAAACCCATATTCGTTTCGACGTCGGCGCCATCAACGTGGAGATCCCCTCTGATGTGGTCTTCCAAAACGAGATTGACACTATCCATGTGGACACGCGGCGCAAGTTTGCCCGTACCGCCGGCGAAATCCACGGTATCTATGTCGCTTATTGCCGTTCGCTCTTGGGCAAGTTCGAGAAGGCGCACAGCACCGACGTGTTGGCCGGCTACCTGCTCACGGCGATGGAAGAGCTGTTCGAGCTGTTTGAGACCGATGCCAAGAAGGTCATCCTCTATCACGCCAACAAGCCCAAGTTCACCGACATCGTCACGAAGGCGCTCAATCGCTACGAGCATGTTTTGCAAGGCCGCCAGCGCGAAGCCCGTCGGCGCGGCTTCGAGGCTTACACTTGGGAAGTGCCCGCCGAGCGGCTCTACAAGGAAGAGACGCATCAGGCGAGGCCATCGGTGAACGGCCACGCGCTGCTGCCTTTCGTCGAGCTGAAGAAGGCTTCCCTTCCCGAACAGACGTTCCGCGACTTCCTCGAAGCCCATGCCGCCAGCATCGACTGGTGGTACAAGAACGGCGACGAAGGCAAGCAGCACTACGCCATCCCCTACGAGCAAAGCAATGGCGAGAAGTCGCTCTTCTATGTGGATTTCATCGTCCGCATGAAAAACGGCCAGGTGTTCCTCTTCGACACCAAGACCGAGAACAGCGACCCCGAGGCCCCCAACAAGCACAACGCCCTTTTGGCCTACATGGCCGAGCGCCCCGACGAAAACCTGAAGGGCGGCGTGATTGTGGAGCGGAACGAGGTGTGGTATTATTCGCGCTTCCCCATCGAGACGACCGCAAACATAGCGGGCTGGGATGCGTTTTTCCCTGATGAGTATGATTAAAAACACAAGAATATGAGCAAAGGTATTGATAGCGTTTTCCTGCACTACGGCGTGCGCAAGGAAGACATGGAACTCATCCTCCAAACATGCCGCGACAACGACATAGACGAGGAATGGCTGAAAGAGAATATCTTGAAGCCGTATAACGAGGCGCGAACCCAGCAAAACACAGTGGATGAGCGCACCCTTACGAAAATCATGAAACGTGCCATCAAAAACGTCCAGCCATGAAGATCAAGAGAATTTACGCCGAAAACTACAAGACCTACAGGAAGCTGGACTTGAACCTTGAAGTCACAGCCGACCGTCCCATCATTCTGATAGGTGGTGGTAACGGATGCGGTAAGACCACGCTTTTCGATGCCATTTACCATGCGCTGTATGGCTTGGAAATCAAGAGCGTAAAACACTTTGAAGAGTTGTTCAATGCAGGAATGATGGTCGAGAACAAAGGCTTCGACAACAAACAAATCGTGCTGCAAATCGACTTCACGGGCATGGTGCTGGCCAAGGAAGAGCAATACAGGCTGAAACGTGCCTATATGGTGCTGAATGACCGTGTTGTCGAATCGGTCACGCTCTCCATGGGAGGCAACAATTTTGTTTACGGCAGCGGCTCGTCACAGTCGGACCGCGCACAAAATGAAGCTGTGGTGAACAAAATCATCACCGCCAACCTGCCTGCCGCATTAAGCAACTATTTTCTTTTCGATGCCATGAAAACCAGCGAATTGGTCAAGGAGGAACAAATCAACAAGTTGATAATGAACAACATCAACTCGGTCATGGGCTTCAGCAAATACAGCCAGATGCGTAAGGCCGCTGATGCTTTGTTGTCTGAAAAGAAAGCCGAGCGTATGGAGAATGAGAACCAACGCAAGGAATACGGAAGATTGGTGGCCGAGAAGCAGAAGTTAGAAGCGGAAGTTGAGAAATTGGACGATGACTACGCCAAAGCCCTCGACTATGCCAACGAGCATAAAGAGCAATACGACCAACTGAAAGAAGGCCGCAACGCCGATGACGTAACCCGCGACAAAATTAAGAAGATAGAGCAAGCCATACGAGCCACGCTGAAGGCAGAAGCTGAATACTTGCAGAATGTCGATACGATGGCCAAGGACATCGAGACCCAAGTGATCATCCCTAAGCTGGCAAGCATCATCAGTACCGAAGTTGAGGTCATCCTTCACGCCAAGGAGGAAGTGGCCAAAGCAAGAATCAACCTTTTGACCGACCAACAGATTGAGCTTTTCACGCACAATCTGGTCAAGGTCATCGAGGAGCGTTATATGCCGGGCACGCGTCTTGATGTTCCTTCATTGATTGAGGAAATGAAGTTGTGGCAGGAGAAGGAAAACACCGTCGAAGACAGGTTTGCTTTCTTCACGCAAGCCGAGGTGACGCTGTTGAAAGATACCGTTCGCACTGCCATGTCGAATCCCTTCATTCTTTTGGACGAACAAAGGGAAACGCTCAATCAAGACATCCACGACCTGCCCAAGCAGCACGACCTTATCAAGGACTACCAACGCAGCTTGAACGGCAACGACTACACCATCATACAGCTTTATGAGAACAATGCCAAGCGTATCGAGGAACTGAAAGAAGCCATTGGGACGAAGAAGGCTACCATCAAGGACTTGGAAGGAAAGATCAGCAAGTTTGATTACGAGATTCCCCAGATTCCCGACCCGCAATACGACTTGCTCTGCAAGTTGCCCGATTTCTTCAAGCAACTTTCGGCCAAACTGCTTCGTGCCAAGAAAGCCAGCATCGAACGCATGATGCGCGACCAGTTGAACCAAAACCTTGTCGTCTATGCCGGTGTCATTGGCCGAGTCGAACTCTCCACGGGCAACAGCGACGACATCTCGTTCAAGATGTACCACAAGGACGGCAACGAGATTTTCCTCAGCCAACTCAATGCCGGCGCCAAGCAAACGGTTATGCAGGTGCTGTTGAAAGTACTCTATAACCTCGGCGACTATGAGCCACCTGTGATGATTGACACAGTAATGGGTGTGCTCGACAAGGAAAGCCGTGAGGTCATCTTGGAGCACTACTTCCCCGATTTGGCGCATCAAACCATATTGCTTAGCACGGACACCGAAATCACCACCGAGCACGACTTCGACCGTCTGCAAGCGTATGTGGCCAAGACCTACACTCTGCACCGCGACAAACAAAATCAGTGTACCACCATCTCTGAAGACTATTTCGGACTACAAACCAAAGAAATCTAACAGCCATGAACAATATCGCACAATTGACATTTAAGGGTGTCACCGCAGTCCAGGACATGCACGAGCGCATTGCCGACGTGAAAGCCCTCATCGAACAACGTTTGAATCTCGATGAATATACCGAAAACGTCAGACCCGTTACTCTGAATCAAAGCAATGTGTTGCGTATTTGTCTGTTGGCCGGCCTCAGCGACAAGTCGAAACGTGTCATCGACGAAGCTACTACCAGCCTGACGCTGTCGCGAACGCCTTACGCGACCACGTTTTTCACCAAGTCGAACATTGGCGACTTGTTTGAAGCACTGTTGAAGTTGCGCTATCATGATGTGGATGCCGACTGGACGGCGCCCACTTTGGTGAGCCGTGTAATAGGCCGCGAAATCTTGCGTGGCCACGACATCCTATTGAAAGAAGGAGCCATCGATGAGTGGCTAACCTATATGCCGCTGCGTGGTGGACGCTCGCTCTCAGCCATCCCGGAACTCAATCTTCTCATTGGCCAATACGAGAACGGCATGGATGCCACACTCGACATCAATAGCCGCAACATCGCCAACACGCAAATCATCATTGCCGGCACAACGGGTTCAGGAAAGTCAAATCTTATCTCTGTACTCATCAATCAGATCAGAAGCGCGTCATCCGACACCAACTTCCCTGTCAACTTCCTACTTTTCGACTACAAAGGCGAGTTCTCCGACCCCGCCAATGCCGATTGGCTGCAACGGTTTGACACCGACCGCTCGGCTATCCTTAATCCCATTGAGAGGCCGCTTCCGTTTACTCCGTTCAAGGATTTCAGCGACCGTCCCATCAACGAGGTCAACCTTTATGCCACTTCACTTTCCACGGCCTTGTGTGCCATTTCGCCCGCAACCATCAGCTCCAATATGGACAATAGGCTGAGCGAGGCCATCATCAACGCATACAAGAAGCAAAGCTTGAAACCTATCACCTTCAAGCAAGTCCTCGACGAATACAAGGCATTGTTGTCTGTCAAGAAACGTGATGAAGTGGATAGCGTGGTCTCCGTGTTGAGCCAACTGGTCAGGAACAACATCTTTGCCGAAGAAGACAAAATCGACCTGATGAAAAACTGCTACATCATCAATCTCGGCGGCTTCGAGAAAGATGGCATCATGGCGAAAGCCATCGTGTATTTCGTCATATCCAAGCTGAACGCGATTTACGAGAAGTTGCCGAAGCAGGCTGTCAACGAAGACCGTGTGGAGATCCGTCACTTCACCATTATCGACGAGGCCCACTACATGCTCAGCTTCGAGAACAAGCCTTTGCAAAACCTCATCGCTGTTGGCCGCAACAAAGGCATGAGCATCATCCTGGCTACCCAAAACATGGAAAGTTTCAAGAGCAAGCATTTCGACTTTTACGCCAACGCCCAATATCCGTTGATTATGCGTCAGCAGCAACAGAACGATGCAGTACTGAAAGACCTCTTCGGCGTTTCTGGTGGAGCGTTGCAAGAAATCAAGCAAGCCATCGCAGGGCTGGAGAAAGGCGAACTTATCACCAAAGACGCCGCCAACATGGCCTTGGGCATCGGCAAGCATTGGCAGAAGATTAAAGTCACACATCTAATATAAACGATATGGAAACTGATAAACTGAAAAAGGCATACGAAGCCGTCGAAATGCTGAAGGCGTTAGACCTTCCAATCAGCAAAGAACAGATTGATGCCATCAAGGAAATGGAGACTTGTTATCTCAAAGAAGATGTCATTCCGCTTATCGAACAGGAAATGGAACCATTGGTGGAAAAAATCATAAGCGACTTCCACATAGAAATCAAATACTCCTCAGAAGAAGGATTGTCTTTCTTCTATGTAGAGCAGCCAGAAGAGGAGTGTTCGCGAGCGAGGACGGGGAATCTATCTCATTCAGAGCTTGGGGCAGTCTATAGGAAAAAGAAATTCATTGTTCGGGTGACATTTCCTGACGGTTATTCCGTTTGCCATCAAGTGGTTGCAAATACAATGGTCGAAGTTATTAAGCGAATCGGCTTGGGTAAAGTGCTGAGAATAAATGACGAATGCTTTGCGGGAACATTAATCAAAAAAGCAGAGGAGTTTGAAAAAGGGTATAGCGTAAAGGATTTAGGTGACGGTTATATGTTGAATGTTCGAACCGACTCTGATACCAAGATAAAACAGCTTCAGACCATCAATAAGGCTTTGAATGTTGGTCTAAAAGTGGAGAAGGTTTGGTTGTAAATTATCGCTCAAACGAAAATAACAAGAAACATGGAATGTTATTGAATCTTTAATAACGCTAAAATTCGACATTATGGTTGTAACTCTTGCAATTGTATTATTTCTTATCGCATTTTGCCTTGAAGCCTTTTTTGGCAAAGGAGGCAATAACAGTAAAAGAATGAAGTTCTAATTTGTTCATTAACAAGGTTGTAGCTTTTTCCGTCACCCTCCTCCCACCAAGGAGTCCATTCCACGGCGAAGCGTTTGTCTTGTGGCTGTCGGTGCTACAAGCCTTCTCCAACCGCTGTTTATTTAAAAAACATCCTTCACATTCAGAAAAACACTACCTTTGCGGCCATGGACAACAAGCTTTCACCTCTCTATCATGCCGTTCAGGTAATCAAGACGGCCATCCTGCAAAGTCAGGAGCAAACAGCGAAAAAAATAAACGCCGATGTGTTGGCTCTATATTTCGCCATTGGCGGTTACATCTCCAAAGAATCCCGCTCACAACAATGGGGAAGCGGAGCCATCCTTGCCATCAGTGAGCAGCTCCAAAAGGAATTGCCTGGACTGAAAGGCTTTGGAGAAACCAGCATCAAAAACATGAGGATTTTCTATGAGCAATGGTGTGAGTACATAATTCGTCAGCCACTGGCTGGCGAATTACAACAAGCAGATTTGCGAGAGAATACAAATCGTCAGCCCACGGCTGACGAAATGAAAACGCTTGCTGTCACCCGTTTGGACTTCACGCCTGCAACCATTGACATCAACACAGCTCACGACTTCCTTTCTATCAGCTTCACGCATCACACGGAAATATTGAACAAGACCAAAACATTGGAAGAACGGCTGTTTTACATCCATCAAACTGCCGTTTACAAATGGGACAAGTACAAACTCCGCGAGCTACTAAAACAAGATCTCTTCCACCACCAATCGGAGATGCCTAACAATTTCCTGCTGACACTTCCCAAAAAGGTTCAGGCACTCAAGGCCATCGAGATGTTCAAGGACGAATACTTTATCGATTACATCAATATGGAGGAACTTGGGGCAAGAGACCATGCCGATGTCGACGAAAGAGTTTTTGAGCAGGCCATTGTTCAGAACGTCAAGAACTTCATCATGATGTTTGGCAAGGATTTCGCTTTTGTGGGCAACCAATACCATTTGGAGAAGTTCGACAAACATCATTTTATAGATTTGCTTTTCTTCAATCGCGAGTTGGCCTGTTTGGTGGCTGTGGAGTTGAAGTTGGGTGAGTTTAAGCCTATTTATTTAGGGCAACTCCAGACCTACCTTCAGTTGCTTGACGATGAAGTGCGCAAACCCAACGAAAACCCATCTATAGGCATCATCCTTTGCCAGGATGCCGACAAGTCATACGTCGAATACGTGATTCAGAGATACGACAGCCCAATGGGTGTAGCCACCTACAAGACTACCGCCGACATGCCAGAGAGACTCCGGAAGGCATTGCCCGATGTAGAGGACTTGAAAGGACTGTTGTCTGGCGAAAACCCATATTAGCATTCACTATCCAAGCCGCCGCTGTCACAGTTTTTGCATAGCTTTGGCTTTAACATTGCCTCCCCAATGCTGTTTTAATGATAAACCCACAATCAGATGCTTGATATGAAAATAATTGTCTAACTTTGCACCGCGTCCCTGAAGCCGGGCAGACCTCGGACACAATAGATGAAACCCTGCTGACAGCCTTCCTGACCAACCCCTCCAAACCATGAACGAAAACAACAATATGAACACTGCAATCTTGCCACATTTGGAACAAGTGGAACGGGAAAACGACGTCCGTGTCCTGCTCGCCGTGGAGTCGGGCAGCAGGGCTTGGGGCTTCCATTCCGCCGAAAGCGACTGGGACGTGCGCTTCGTGTATGTCCACCGGCTCGACTGGTACCTGAAAGTGAACGAAGGCCGCGACGTCATCGAACACATGTACGACGACGACGTTGACCTTGTGGGCTGGGAGCTGCGCAAGACCTTGCGCCTGTTCCAGAAGTCGAACCCCGCGCTGATGGAATGGCTCCATTCCCCGATTGTCTATCGCGCCGACGAGGGTTTCCTGTCGCGCCTGCGAGGGCTGGAGCCGGCCTATTTCAACCCCATCAAGACGATGTACCACTACGCGAGCATCTACATCAAGCACGACAAACGCTACCTGCAAAACGCCGCCTATCCGCTGAAACGGTTCCTTTATTACCTACGCGGCATCTTGGCGTGCCGTTGGGTGGAGGAAAGGCAGTCCATGCCGCCCGTCCCGTTCAGCGAATTGGTGGACGGCACCGTCGCCGACGCTTCCACCCGCCGGAAAATCGACGAATTGGTGGCCTTGAAAAGGCAAAGCAAGGAAAACGACCTCAAGGAAGTGGATCCCGAACTCGTGGAATACGCCCGCTACTGGGCCGACCATTACACGGAACGCATAGGCACCTTCCGCCCCGAACTCGAAAAGGCCTCGTCCGAAGCATTGGACGCGATTTTGTTTGATTTTGTCGATATTCCTCGGCCTCCTCTTTGTGGATGTTAGTGCTCGAAGACTACGGAACAGCCTCCCTCAGTTTGTCGAAAATTGTCTAACTTTGCATCGCATCCCTGGAGTCAACAGGCCTCGGACACAATAGTTGAAACACTCCTTCAAACTATCGGCATCGCCCGTAAATTTTTCCTTATTCAGCCATAACACCACAAAAATACATCGTTTTGGCTGAATAAGAAATTTAATCCAGCCAAAAGACCACAAAAACACCTCATTTTGGCTGAATAAAAAATTTTATCGAGCCAAATCAGATAAAAATCGTATCTTTGCGGCTGAATAAAACTGAGGAAATTATGTTGGATATCATCGGGAGAGAATACGAAATAGCTGAATTGCAGCGGCTTAAAGAAAGCAAGTCGCCTGAATTGGTGGCTGTGTATGGCCGTCGCCGTGTGGGAAAGACTTTTCTCATCAGGGCATTCTTCCAAAACCAGTTCGCTTTTTACCACACAGGGGTGTCGCCTTTGGAAGTGTCGGGCAAGCAGCTGATGAAACGCCAGTTGGAAGAGTTTTTCGTTTCGCTGCGCGACTATGGACTTAAAGAAGCCACCTGCCCTGCATCGTGGCCCGAAGCATTCAGGTTGCTACGCCGTTTGCTGGAGCAACTGCCTGCCAACGGCAAGCATGTCGTCTTCCTTGACGAACTGCCGTGGATGGACACGCCGAGGTCGGGCTTCATCACTGCCTTCGAGCATTTTTGGAACGGATGGGCCTCGTCGCGTCCCGATTTGTTGTTCATCGTATGTGGGTCTGCCACTTCGTGGATCAAAGACAACCTCATCAACAACAAGGGCGGGCTTTATGGGCGCATCACCTACGAGCTGAAGCTGGCACCGTTCTCGCTCCACGAGTGTGAGGCTTTTTACAAGGACAAAGGCATAGAGCTTGATCGTTACGACATCGTGCAAAGCTATATGGCCATCGGGGGCATACCTTATTATATGGGCTATTTCAGGCAAGGACTTTCGTTGGCGCAAAACATCGACCGCTTGTTTTTCGTCGCCAACGCCCCGCTTCGTGCCGAGTTCGACCGCCTGTTTCGGTCTTTGTTCGGCAATGCCGAGGAGTCGGCGGCGATAGTGCGTCTGCTCGCGTCGCGCAGGTTCGGTTTCACGCGAAAAGAGATTTCGGAAAAAACCGGAATGGCCACAGGTGGCACCCTCACAAAAACCTTGTCCGCATTGATTAACAGCGACTTCATAATGCCGTTCACGCCCATTGGCGAAGGCCGCGAGGTGTATTACAAACTGATTGACAATTTCTGCCTGTTTTATCTCAATTTCGTGGAAGGGAAAGGCATTGCCGACGAGCAATATTGGCAACATTCCGTGCTGTCGCCCGCCTTGTCGGCTTGGCAAGGTTTTGCCTTCGAGGAGGTGTGTTTTGCGCATAGTCGTCAGATAAAGAGAGCCTTAGGCATTGATGGAGTGCAAACGCAGCTCTCATCGCTGATCATTCCCAAAGACGACAGCGGTGCCGGCACCCAAATCGACCTCATCATCGACCGCGCCGACCGTGTGGTCAACCTTTGCGAAATCAAGTTCACCAACAAGGAATACGTCATCGATAGCGACTATGAGCAAAAACTGCGCTACAGGGTGGCGCGAGTGCGTGAACTGACCAAAGACAAGAAGAACATCCACCTCACGCTCATCACCACTTATGGACTTCATTACAACGCCTATAGTGGCCGCATCCAAAAGACCGTCGTAATGGACGATTTGTTTGAAAAGTATAAAATGTAGAAGCAAACTTCAAAACACTTACTTTTTCCTATCTTTGCGGCTCGAATACCATCACCCATGAAAAAGAAACTCCTGCTTTCCCTTGTGGCCTTCCTGGCCGTCGCGGTGCCGCTCTTCGCCATCTCCTACGGCAAGAACCTCAACCGCACCCTCCGCGTGCTGCGCAACGAGCTGAGCGCCGACTATCGGCAGATCGACAAGAACCGCGACCGGCTCACCGAGGACTACGAGAAACAACACCAGAAGATGATCGACGTGATGAAGCAGTGCGACGAACTTTCGCTCATGCTTTATTCGCAAAAACAAGGCTACACCTTCGACGTGAGCTATGCCTTGCAGAAGGTCACCGAGAAATACAACGAGTTCAACCAAGACCGTGGGCCTTTCGACCGCATCGTCAGCAACCTCAACGTCGAGATGGAACGCCATGCCCGCCTCATCGAGTCGCTGCGACGCCTGCCTCCCGAACTCGACACCATCATCGGCATCCCCGACAGCCTGCTCGTCCACTACGACAGCCTGAACCCGCTCTTTTTCAGCACTGCGCATCTCGAACTTGACGAGGAAGTCATGGCCATGGCCGACTCCATCTCCATGATACCTTTCGTGCTCGACGAGCAGGGCGAGAACGACCGCGAGCAGTGCATCCACTATGCCGGCGAATTGCTCAAGATGTACGCCGAGACCAAGGCCGTCGTGGTGGCCGACAGCATCCACTACTACGAGACCTTCTTGCGCCTGAAGGAGACCTACGACTATGCGCACGACTACTACCAAGTGCTGCAAAACCGCATCTTCATCGAAGGGCAGACCCCGTGGTACACCATCCTGCAAAGCCCCGGACGCTATTGGCGGCAGGCCATGGAAGACGCACACGAGAAATACGACCTCAGCGCACTCCAATCGTTGTTCAAGCGAGGCCAAGCCGAGCCGTCGTCAACCGACACGGGATGGGAGTATTCGCTTCAGGTCTTCATCATCGTCTTGTTCGTCGTCGAGTTGCTCATCGTCTGGCTCGTCGTGTCGCTCCTGCTTGTCCCGGCCTTCCGTTACTTCAAGCCACTGAAAGGGTTCGTCGTGAAAGACCAACGGCGTTTCATCGCCTTGTTGGTGGCCATCCTCATCACCATCATCGTCAATTCCACTGCCATCGGTGGTGACGGCTTGCTGCATATCGCCGCCAAGCTCACCAACACGTTCCTCTGGCTCTTGGCCGCCATCCTCGTCGCACTGTTTCTCAGGCTGAAGCCCAAACAGCTGAAGTATGGTTTCAGGCTGTATCTGCCTGTTTTCTGCATGGCCTTGGCGGTCATCGGTTTCCGCGTGGTCTTCATGCCCAATTCGCTGATGAACTTCATCTTCCCGCCTGTGTTGGTGGCCTTCTTCGTTTGGCAACTTTTCGCTTGCATTCACAACGCCAAGAAAGTCAATCGTGTCGACCGTTTCTTGGGATGGTTCTCGTTGGTGGCGACGGGTGCTGCCTTGGGCGTGGCCATTGCCGGCTTCATCTTTGCCTCGCTGCTCGTCTTGGTGTGGTGGTACTTCCAGTTGGCCTCCATCCATGCCATCTATACCGTCCTCAAGCTGATCGTGCAATACCGTGAGAAGCGGATGAAGCCCCGCATCGACGACTACCGGGCGAGGATCGACTTCGTTTCGGGTCCCGCCAAGGAAACGCTGATGTTTGGTGCCACATGGTTCTACGACTTGGTCAAAGACGTGGCGCTTCCCGTGATGGCGCTGCTGTCCATCCCCTTCTGCATACACCTTGCCTTGGACGTGTTCGACTTCGAGGATTTGTACAACAACATCTATTACCAAAACTTTGTGCAATTGGTCAATGACAGCGGCGCCGACACGTTCAGGCTGTCGTTCCACGGGATCCTCGTCCTCGTTTGCCTGTTCTTCGTGTTCCGTTATGTCAATCGCGCCCTGCACGCCATCTGGCAACAGGTCCGTTATGCGATTTTCTTGAAGAAACACCATCGCAAGACCATCCGCAACAACGAGATCAACCTGTCGTTGGGCAACAGCATCATCAGCGTCTTGGTGTGGTTTGTTTATGTCGTCGTCGTCGTCCTGACGCTTCACGTCCCCACCAGTTCGCTAAGCCTCGTGGCCGGTGGCCTCTCCGCAGGTATCGGCTTCGCCCTCAAGGATACCCTCAACAACTTCATCTACGGCATCCAGCTGATGTCGGGCCGCTTGCGCATCGGCGACTGGATCGTGTGCGACGGTATCCGTGGTAAGGTCACCCACATTGGTTACCAAAGCACCGAGATTGAGACCGTCGACGGGGCGGAGATGTCGTTCCTCAACGCCACCCTGTTTGCCAAGAACTTCAGCAACCTCACGCGCAACCACGGTTACGAGTTTGTCAAGATCACGGTGGGCGTGGCCTATGGCACCGACATCCAACGGGTGCGCGAGTTGTTGGGCGAGGCCTTGAAGGAGTTGCAAGGCAAGGACGCATTCGGTCGCGACATCGTGGACTCGAAGCGCGGCATCAGCATCACCTTGGAGGACATGGACGACAGCGCAGTCACCGTCGCCGTGAAACAGCAGGTGCTTGTGGCCGAGCGTGTGGGCTATATTGACCGTGCCAAAGAAATCGTCTACAACACCTTGAACGCAAATGGCATCGCCATCCCGTTCCCGCAGTGCGACGTGCATCTTGTCAAGGAAGAATAGTTTGTTAAGCGGAAAATCGTACCTTTGCAGTCCAAAACCATTCAAAATGAAGAAAGTTTTCATCCTCATGGCAGCCGCCTTGCTGTTGGCCTCATGCGGCGAAAAGCAGCCCAAACCAACGCCAACCCCTACCGACAAGCCCAAGAAAACCGTCACCATCCCTGACTTCAACGCCGACTCGGCCTACCAGTTTGTGGCCAAGCAAACCGAGTTCGGGCCTCGTGTGCCCGAAACGCAAGCCCATGCCGCGTGTGCCGAATGGCTCGCCGCCAAGTTGGGCGAATGGGCCGACACGGTCGTCGTGCAGCAGTTCAGGACGAGGCTCTACAACGGCAACGGCATCGATGGGCAGAACATCGTCGGCGTGTTCCATCCCGAGGCCAAGAAGCGCATCGTGCTATGCTCGCATTGGGACTCGCGCCCCTTTGCCGACCACGACCCCGACGCGGTCAACACCCACAAGCCCATCGACGGCGCCAACGACGGTGCCAGCGGCGTGGGCGTGCTGATGGAATGTGCCCGTCAGTTCAAGTTACAGCCGTTGCCCGAAAACCTTGGCGTCGACATCGTGTTTTTCGACCTTGAGGACTATGGCCCGCATCAGGACGAGGCTGAGCAGTATTACGACGACAGGGTCAACTTCTGGGCCTTGGGCTCGCAACATTGGTCGAAGACGCCTCACGTCTATGGCTACCATGCCTATTACGGCATCCTGCTCGACATGGTGGGCGGTCCCAACCCCAACTTTCCGAAGGAGTATTATTCGCAGGGCTATGCCGCTTGGGTGGGCAACAAGGTGTGGCGCAAGGCCGCCGACTTGGGCTATCGTCCCACTTTCAGCAACGAATTGGGGACGATGATCAGCGACGACCACATCCCGATGAACGTAGTGGCGGGCATCCCCACCATCGACATCATCGACTTGCAGCCCGAGAGCGTCAACCAGTGCTTCCCCGACGTGTGGCACACCCTGAACGACAACCTCGAAAACATCGACAAAACCACCCTGGGCATGGTGGGCGAGGTGCTGCTGAAGGTGATATATGAGGAATAAAAATGTAAAAAATTGGCTTTCGTAACCGAAAAATTCCTATCTTTGCATTTTAAAATCAACTAATAACTCATTTATTAACAATTAATCCTTTAATCTATGAAGAAAGTAATGCTTCTTTTGGTTGCTGTCCTCGGTCTTACTTTTGCCGTGAACGCACAAAACTGGATTGGTGTCCGTGGCGCTTTCGGTAGCAGCTACGGTGCCGAGCTCTCATTTCAACATGGCTTCAATGCCCACAACCGTTTGGAACTGGATCTGGGTTGGAACAGACATGACACCTATGGCTACTACAACCTCTCCGGTGTTTATCAGTGGATGGGCGGTATCGCCAACAACTTTGGTTGGTTTGCTGGTATCGGTGCCAATGCTGGTTTGTGGGATGGCTACAACGATGGTAAGTTTGGTCTCGGATTCCTTGCCCAAGCTGGTTTAGAGTACAACTTCCAAGCTGTGCCTATCCAACTCACCATCGACTTCCGTCCGCAATGGGACGTCCTGGGTGCAGCAAGCGGATTTGGCTATGCTGGTGCTTTTGGTATCCGTTACAGATGGTAAGCATACCTAAATCAATTGAAAAAGGCCGCAGCAATGCGGCCTTTTTCTATTAGGGGCAGTTGGCTTTACAGCCCTTGGATGTACTCGTTCAGCTCGTGCTTCGAGGCGTCGTAGGTGAACACCTCGTTCAGCAGGTAGTATTTGTTCTGCTCGGTGCAAAAGCTGTAGGCGTATTTGGCAAACTCTAACTTGTTGTTTTCGAAAGAGAACAGCTTGCAGATGTCGGCGATTTGGCGCACCGTCATGGGGTTGTTGGCGACGACCTGCTTGGCCAAGGTCAGCTTGGTGTTGTCGTAGGTCTCGTTGGAAATCATGCGGTAGGCCTCGTCATAGTCATGCTGGCTCATGCCCTGGGTAGGATGGACGGGTGACATAGGCGGCATGGGCACGGGTGCTGGTTCGGGAGTCACCACGGCGGGTTGGCTCTCAATTAGGTCCATGGTCAACTCGGGACGGACATGGCTTTGCGACGATTCAAGTCCGTAAAAGCCTTTCGACTGCACGACGCTCAGCGTTTGGGGCTGCCTCAGGTCGACGAACTGGCCCACGCAGTTTTGCAGCTGGTTGTTCAGCTCAACGCGGATGTAGAAGCTGTCGTCCCAAAGGTTGCGGATGCAGATGGAACGCACAGGTTGCTCGTTCTGCAACACGTCGTCGACATAGAGCCAAAAGCTCTGGTGACGTGGCGCGACAACGGTCAGTGTGCTGTTTTGCTGATGTTGGCCACCGCCGTGCCTGACCTTTGCGGAAGCCTCCTGCGCCATGCCCGGCAGGGCCATGAGCAGGACGAGGGCAAAAATAAGGTGTTTCTTCATATCGGTTAGATGGGTTTAGGATTATTGTCTTATTCGACCACCAATTTCTTCGTCACTACGCTGCCGCCGAGCATCTGCACGGTATAGATGCCTGCGGGCCAACGGCTCACGTCGATGGTGCGCTGGCCTTCCACGGTGAAGTTGGCGACGATTTGTCCTTGCATGTTGAGCACCATCACGCTGACGGCGCCTTTGTCGTAGTCGGTGCTGAGGGTGAACTGCCCCTTGGCGGGATTGGGATAGACCTCGGCGTTGAAGGCGGCTTCGGCGTGACTTTCGTGGACACCCACCATCAGGTTCTCGTCGTTGCTGAAGGTGACCACCTTGCCCGCCACGCGCAACACTGGGTTGTCGGGGGCGGCGCACTCGGTGCAGGTCACGCCGTCGATGCAGTCGGGGTGGTTGGGATGGCAGAGGTCGAGATAGGTCGGGTCGAACTGGTAGAACAGCTCGGCTTGTCCGGCGCTGAGGCATTCCGTGAGGTCGAAGTCCCACACGAGTCCGATGCTGCCAGGGCACCATCCGCTGCGGCTGTATATCCAAGTGCCGTTTTGCGGCTGGCAGCCTGCGGGGTTGGGGTTGCAGGTGCGCCACAGGTGCTGGTCATACTTGTTTTGGCCGTCGACGAGGATGTGGTGCGTGGCTTCGTAGAACTCGGCGGCGTTGCCCGTGTTGAAGCAGTTGTTGGTGCCGCTGCTCCAGTTGTGGCCGGTGGTGGTGATCTTCAGCTTGGCGGCCTCGGCTTGGTCGCTGAAGGTGTAGTTGACCACGGGCACGGGCTGCTGGTTGGCATAGTCGCCGAAGGCGTAGGTGCCAAACCAAATCTCGTCCATGTCGACGTAAAGGTAGTCGGGCGTGCCTTTGGTGAAGCTGAAAACCAAGGTGGGGTTGTAGCCGCTGCCGCCCCAGCTCTCCATGTAGAACTCGATCTCCAACAGGCCTTGCAGCATGGAGGTGTAGTCGCTCACGTCCACGTCGTCGTCGCATTGCACGCCGAAGGGGGTGCAATAGCGGAACAGCTCCATCCATTCGCCTCGGTAGTTCCTGATCTTCACGCCGCCCACGCGGTCGTAGCCGTCGCAGTTGTTGTTCACGCAGGTGTGGTCGTAGTGCGCCAATATTTCATTGAACGCGCCCACATGCGAGGGCATGACATATTCGCCGATGGCGCTGTGGTGCGTCGGGTCGCAAACGAGGTCGCCGTTCATCGTCACCACGTCCAAGTGGCTGTCAATCTGGTTGGTGACTTCAAAGCGGTTGCTGAACGTCGTGGTCTTGTTGCCGCTTTGGGTCACGCTGACGGTCAGGTCGAAGTCGCCGAAACCGCTCGGTGTCCAAAAGCCGTAGTAATAGCCGTTGTCAGGGTCGTCGGGATAGTCGGTCTTCAAGAGGATGTCCTGCCCGTCGACATTCGCTTTCACCTCCGTGAACTTGATGACTTCGGAGTGCTCGATATAGGCTGAAACGACAATCAAGACGGGATGAAGGGCATCCAAATAGACCTTGGTGCCTTCGTAGGGACGGCGGATTTTCACTTCGGGTTCGTAGGCATACGGGTCGACGACCTCAAAGCTCTTCACCACGTCGGGGGCGGGCAGCCAGTTGGCGTCGCCGGCTTGCGTGGCCTTGAACTTCACGACACCCGTCTCGCCCGTCAAGGTCAGGATGTTGCCATTAATTGTGGCCGGGCCTTCCATCATCTCGAAGCTGACGGGCAGTCCCGACGAAGCCGTGGCTTCCAAGGTTATCGGGGCGTTGAAGGTCAGTTGGTTGGGGATGTCGGCCATCTCGATGAGTTGGGCGTTGCCGTCGGGCTGTTGGCGCACGAGGAGGTTGTCGAAGCCGCCCGTGCCGCCTTGCGAGTGGAAGAAGAGGCCGTCCCAAACGTGGTAGTCGAGCTTGTCGCCGCTGCCCGGTGTGAGGTTCATGCATACGTTGGTGCAGCCCGCCATCTGGATCCAGTCGCCGGTGCAGCCGGGTTTCACGAACACCGTCACCGCACCTGCGCCGTCGTAGGCCGTGAAGTCGAACGACATCTTGTAGCGTGTCCAGCCGCCGTCGTTGTAGTCGAACTCCGCCGTCGAGCCGTCGGGCATATACACCTTCGAGCG
>FLNV01001630.1_pt1 | contig 29715 bp, 21 predicted proteins | sample 1140351 | NCBI WGS metagenome assembly FLNV01 (sample SAMEA3878207, study PRJEB12797) | bioreactor metagenome | biome: Moose rumen | place: Sweden | collected 2011-10
GCCTCCTTCGCGCCGAAAACGCCTTTCGAGGCCTCGTCCCATTGGCGTAGGATTGCCGCCTCGGGCTGGATGTGGTTGGCTTCGGCGAAGTCAAGCATCTCGCCATAATGGGCTAACCATGAGGCAATGTGCTCTGGCATGTCGTCGGCGACAAACGTGCCCTCGTCGGAATAAGCCAAGACGGGAGGAAGGACGGTGCTGCCTGAGATGATGACAAAGCCTTGGTTGCCAACATTGTAAATAAAAATCTTGGAGGCCGAAACCAGCTCCAATTCCGCGTTTTGGAGTTTCTGGTTGGCATTGACGAAAGCCAATGCAGTTTGTCGGGCTTGGCTTTCCGTGATTTGTTGCGCCGGTTGCGCATAAAAATGGTTTAAAGTGAACAAAACCAATAAAATAAGTACTGAAATTCTTTTCATGTAAAAGGTTTTTAAAATGCAAAAGTAGGCAATTAATCCGAGCTTTTCTGCTTTTTCTTTGTTCTTTTTTCCTTGCCTTGGACAAACGGAAAATAGTCGTGCGGTGTTATATTTGTTGAGATTTGTTGCCGTAGGTATGGAAAAATTTTGTATCTTTGTAAAATTAATCTGTTTGAAAATCTGTAAGGACTATGGCAAAGAAAGCAGAACCCACATATGTGCCGCCATTTGCGATAACTGACGAAATCACGACACTTGTTGCAGAAATTGCCGAAAAAGTGGGACATCTTACTGCCTCGGCCGAGCAACTGCCGACACTACAGTTGCGTAGGGAAAACCGTATTAAGACCATCCAGTCGTCGCTGGCTATCGAGAACAATTCGTTGTCATTGGAGCAGGTGACAGCCATCGTCGACGGCAAACGGGTGCTTGGTTCGCCCAACGAAATACAGGAGGTGAAAAACGCCATTGATGCCTACGAATTGTTGTTGGAACTGAATCCGTATAAAGAGAAAGACCTGCTGAAGGCACACAAACTGATGATGACCGACCTTGTGCGCGAAAGCGGACGCTTCCGTTCGGGAGGTGTTGGCGTGTTTAACGGCGAGGTGTGCATCCACATGGCGCCGCCTGCCCATCGGGTACCGCTTCTTATTGGCGAATTGCTCGACTGGGTGAAAACCACCAAGACCCATCCGCTCATCAGTTCGTGCGTGTTTCATTATGAATTTGAATTTATCCACCCGTTTGCCGACGGCAACGGGCGTATGGGGCGAATGTGGCAAACGTTGCTTCTGATGCAATGGAAACCCATCTTCGCATGGATACCCGTGGAGACCATCGTCAAGGAGCACCAACAGGAATATTATGCCGCCATCATGAAAAGCGACCATGAGGCGTCAAGCACACCCTTCATCGTTTTCATGTTGGGTTGCCTGAAAGAAGCGTTGGATGAAATGGCTGAAAGTAACCAGAAAAGTAACCAGAAAAGTAACCAGAAAATCGTCTTGGCCATGCGGGACAATCCGTCCGTTACCATCAAGGATTTGCAAGCCATCACGGGCCTGTCGGAAAGCGGCGTGAAGAAAATCATACGCCAACTTCGGGCGGATGGCATTATCGAACGGGTGGGTGCCGCCAAAGGCGGACATTGGAAAGTAATGCAAACGAATTAAGCCCATGAACCGATACCCCTCATACAAACCCACCGGCACGCAGTGGCTCGGGTTGAGGTGGGAAGACCTATCTCATCGAACATACCGCCAAATCGGGCAAGTCCAACTTGGATTACTTGCAGGCTTGAATGCACTGAACATTTGGGAATGACAAGCGATATTCATAAAAGTGAGTGGCAACACACCATGGGAAACCAAGTATTTTAGCGTTTCAAAAAAAAATCGGCCAAACGCGCTGAATCTGCGTTTCGTAACGAAATATTTTGTACTTTTGCAGCCGTTTTCAAAAACCGACTCTACCTATGATTAACATAACCTTCCCTGACAACAGTGTCAGACAATATGAAGCGGGCGTCACGCCGATGGACGTCGCCAAGAGCCTCAGCGAGGGCTTGGCGCGTAACGTGCTGTCGGCCAAAGTGAACGGCAAGATGTGGGATGCCATGCGCCCCGTCAACGAGGACGCGACAATCCAGCTCTTCACTTGGGACGACCCCGAAGGCAAAGCCACCTTCTGGCATTCGTCGGCCCACCTCATGGCCGAAGCGATAGAGGCATTATATAAAGGTGTGAAGTTCGGCATCGGCCCTTCCATCGACAACGGCTTCTATTACGACATCGACACGGGCGACGTCACCCTGACCGAGGCCGACCTCGCCGCCATCGAGAAGAAGATGCTGGAGCTGGCCCGCGAGAAGCAGAGCTTCGAGCGCGTCGACGTCAGCAAGGCCGAGGCCCTGAAGTATTTCAACGAGAAAGGCGACGAATACAAGGTTGAGTTGATTAGCGAATTGGAAGACGGCACCATTACCTATTATAAATGTGGCGCCTTCACCGACCTCTGCCGTGGACCGCACATCCCCAACACGGGTGTCATCAAGGCCGTCAAGCTGACCTCGTTGGCCGGTGCCTACTGGCGCGGCGACGAGAAGCGCAAGCAGCTCACCCGCGTCTACGGCATCACCTTCCCGAAACAGAAGGAGTTGGAGGAATACCTCGTGCTGCTCGAAGAAGCCAAGAAGCGCGACCACCGCAAGCTGGGTCGTGAGTTGGAACTCTTCATGTTCAGCGACACGGTGGGCAAGGGTCTCCCGATATGGCTGCCCAAAGGCACTGAACTGCGCCTGCGCCTGCAAGACTACCTGACCAAGATCCAGAAGGAATACGGCTACGAGCAAGTCATCACGCCCCACATCGGCGGCAAGCAGCTCTATGTGACTTCGGGCCACTGGGACCACTATGGCGCCGACAGCTTCCGCCCGATCACGACGCCCGAAGAAGGCGAGGAGTACCTGCTGAAGCCCATGAACTGCCCCCACCACTGCATGATCTTCAAGTGGAAACCGCGCAGCTATAAGGACCTGCCGTTCCGCTGCGCTGAGTTCGGCACGGTGTACCGCTACGAACAGAGCGGCGAGTTGCACGGCTTGACCCGTGTGCGCTCGTTCACCCAAGACGATGCCCACATCTTCTGCCGTCCCGACCAAGTGAAGGAGGAGTTCATCCGCGTGATGGAAATCATCGAAATCATCTTCAAAGCCCTTGACTTCAAGAACTTTGAGGCGCAAATATCGCTCCGCGACCCCAACGACCACGAGAAGTATGTGGGCACGGACGAAAACTGGGCCAAGGCCGAGGCCGCCATTCAGGAGGCCTGCGCCGAGAAGGGGCTGCCCGCCCATGTGGAATATGGAGAGGCCGCCTTCTATGGACCCAAGCTCGACTTCATGGTGAAGGACGCCTTGGGCCGCAAGTGGCAGTTGGGCACGATTCAGGTGGACTACAACCTGCCTGAGCGTTTCGACCTGACCTACATCGGCGCCGACAACGAGAAACACCGCCCTGTGATGGTGCACCGAGCCCCCTTCGGCTCGATGGAGCGTTTCGTGGCCGTGCTACTCGAACACTGCGCTGGCGAGTTCCCGCTGTGGCTGGCTCCCGACCAGGTGATTATCCTCCCCGTGAGCGAAAAATACCTCGATTTTGCGAAAAATTTGCAATCGTATCTGAAAAAGTCCGATATTCGCGCCCTCATTGACGAGCGAAACGAGAAAATCGGACGCAAGATCCGCGACGCCGAGATGAAGAAATATCCTTACATGCTCATCGTGGGCGAGAAGGAAGAGGCTGAAAACGCGGTGTCGGTGCGCAAGCACGGCCAAGTCGACTTGGGCACGATGCCCACCGCCGACTTCGCCGAGATGATTCGCAAGCAAGTCGAAGAGGAGCAAAGCAAGAGATAGACAGTAATTCATTGAATATTAACTTAATATAGGAGACTAAAGTCATAGCACAGATTCCACAAAAAGGAAGACCGGGCCAGAGGCCGAAGAAAGACAACGACGGATTCAACCACCGCATCAACGAGCAGGTGAAAGCCCCGATGGTGCGCTTGGTGGGCGAGGGGGTGACCCCAAACATCTATCCGCTGCGCGAGGCGTTGAGGATCGTCGAGGAGTTGGGTGTCGACCTCGTCGAAATTCAGCCCGACGCCAATCCGCCCGTCTGCAAGGCGATGGACTACAAGAAGTTCGTCTTCGACCAGAAGAAACGCCAAAAGGAACAAAAGGCCAAGGCCACCAAGGTCGTTATCAAGGAAATCCGCCTCGGACCGCAGACCGACGACCACGACTTCGAGTTCAAGCTCAACCACGCCAAGCGTTTCCTCCAAGAGGGTTCGAAGGTGAAGGTGGAAGTCTTTTTCAGAGGCCGCTCCATCGTCTACAAGGAACAAGGCGAGATTATGCTGCTGAAGTTTGCGCAAGAGCTTGAGGAGTTCGGGAAGGTGGAGATGATGCCGAAGCTCGAAGGGAAGAGAATGCAGATGATGATAGCTCCCAAGTCAACGAAGAAGTAGAATTTAGATATACTCGAGAGATGCAAGGCTGTTGGGCTGTTAGCTTTAAGCAATTAGCCATTAGCTTTGTGGCAACCAAGCTAAAAGCTAAAAGCTAAATGCTAATAGCTAAAAGCCAACGAGAAATAGAAATAGAAAACAACAACTTAATACCTTTAAAACTAATTGTAAAATGCCTAAAATGAAGACCAAGTCCGCTGCCAAAAAGCGTTTCCAAGTCACCGGCGGCGGCCATCTGAAGAGAAAGCATGCTTATCATGGCCACATCCTGACCAAGAAGAGCCAGAAGAGAAAACGCAACCTGGATCACACCGCTCTCGTCGACCGTGCCGATGAGAAGGTAGTCAAGAAAATGCTTCTCATGTAATTAACCTAATGTGTAATTTGTCTCAGCAGAAAAGTTCTCGAAAGGAGCGAGGCGCTGGACGAAAAAATCAAAAGAAATGACAAGATCAGTCAATGCAGTGGCTTCAAGAGCCAGAAGAAAGAAAATCCTGAAGAAGACCAAAGGTCAGTTCAGTACGAGAAAGAACGTCTGGACTGTGGCGAAGAACTCTTACGAAAAGGGTCAGACCTACGCTTATCGCGACAGAAGAAACAAGAAACGCGAATTCCGCAGCCTGTGGATCGTCCGTATCAACGCAGCCATCCGCGAATACGACATGAACTACAGCCAATTCATCGACAAACTCAACAAAGCCGGCATCGAAATCAACCGCAAGGTCCTCGCCGACCTCGCCTTGAACAACCCCGAGGCTTTCAAGGCCATCGTCGACCAAGTGAAGTAAGCGCTTGTTTTCACGATAACAGCAAGTCCCAACCGACCCAAAGAGCGGTTGGGATTTTTTTTTGCCTTTTCGCAGCCCATGTCGGATTATTGCCTATATTTGCAAGTCTGTAAAAACCCATTCGCCATGAAGACCCGATTCCACCTTTTGCATCACGCACTGTTGGCCGCCATCATGTCGGCCTGCGTGACGGCATTCGGACAATACCGCGAGCTCCCCGACAACATCCAGACCGCCAACTGCACCTTCGCCCCCGAAGCCACGCAATGGGGCATCATGGAGGACTGGTCGTCGACGGAGGCCGTCTCCACCTTGGTCATCCCTCTGGTGGGCGACATCAACAACGACGGCGTCCCCGAAATCGTTTGTTTCGCCCCGTCGGGCAGCGACTTCTACAATGTGAACACCGTGCAAGTGTTTAACTCACAGACCCATGCCATCATCTATACCTTCACGCTGCCGGGCAACGTGTCGACGGTGGATGCCGCGCCTTACGGCATGGTGAAGCTGCATTCGGGCCATGTGCTCTTCGCCGTCTGCACGCAAAACAACACCATGTACGGCTACGACCTGACCTCCCACGGCACGACGCCGATGTGGTCGGTGGCGACGGGATTCCCGGCGCCCAACGTGGGCTTCGTCGACTTCAACGGCGACAGCTACCCCGAAATCTATGTGGGCAACAAGATTTTCGATGCCGAGACGGGCACGCTTTTGGTGACCAATGCCTCGGTCAGCAACTTCGGCGGCTCGTATGCCCACACCGCAAGCCACAAGCTGCCTTCGCCTTGCGTGGCCAACCTGACCGGCGACTCGCGCCCCGAATTGGTGTTGGGCAACGAGGTGTACGAAATCACCATCACCAACCGGACGGGCACTGCGGGCAACTCCATGACGCTCTCGGCCTCCATCACGCCGCCTTCGGGCATCGCCGTCGACGGCCATCCACAAGTGGTCGACTTCAACCTCGACGGCTACCTCGACGTCTTCATCAGCAACAAGAACACATCGGGCGGGGAAATGGGAATGTATGTCTGGGACGTACACAACAACACGATTTTAGGCTCAATCACGGTAGCGCAGACCGGCACCGGAAAGAGCATCCCGCTCGTGGCCGACATCGACAACGACAACAACATTGAGGTGGTCATCCAGAGCCACGTGTCGGGCAACAAGGTGCAAGCCTACAAATTCAACCGCAACACCAACACTTTCTCCCTGCTGTGGGACAAGGCCGTCGACGAGGACTCTTACTCCAACGGCGCCACCACCTTCGACTTCAACAACGACGGCGAGATGGAGGTGCTGCTTTCCGACCAGTCGACCATCAAGATCCTTGAAGGCTCGACGGGTGCCTTGCTCACCCAGCTCTCTTTCGGCGAATGCACGGTGATGCAATATCCCATCATCGCCGATGTTGACGCCGACGGCAGCGCGGAGATCGCTATCTGCGGACAGTTTGGCGCAGGCCACACCAACTCGGGCCATCTCGTCGTGTTCCACTCGTCAACCGTGCCGTGGGCCTCGGCTCGCAAGGTGTGGAACCAGTACATGTACAACGTGACCAACGTCAACGAGAACCTCTCGGTGATGCAGACGCTCTACAACAACGCCACGCCGTTCACCGACCCGCAAGGCAACATCAGGCGACCGTTCAACAACTTCCTGCAACAAGCCACCACCATCGACCAGTACGGACGACCGTTCTATGCCGTCCCCGATGTCGTGGCCGTCAGCGCAAGCGTCGACCATAGCGGCGACGAGGTCATCATCATGTTCAACTACACCAACCAAGGCGACAACATCTTGAACCGACCTTATTATATCACGGTCTTCGCCAACCATTTTGGCGGTACGGTGCTGCATACCGAAACGGTTAACGAGCCGCTCCGTCCGGGCATGAGTGAGGTGAAAGATTTGCACCTGTCGTCATCACAGCTTTGCAATATGCAGGGACTGAACAACTTGGTGATCGTGGTCAACTGCAACGGCGGTGGCATCGCCCAAAACGGCAACCTGCAGCCCGAATGCGACATCACCAACAACACGGTAATCATCCCTTACACGGGACATTCCTCGTCAAACGACATCTACGAGACTTCTTGCACCGAGTTCGTCTGGAACGGACAAACCTACACGCAGTCAGGGAATTACACGCAGTCGTTCACCAATATCTTCGGCTGCGACAGCACCGTGACGCTCCACCTGACCATCAACGATGCCGTCTACTACGAATGGTCGCACCAAACCTGCGACAGCTATAGCTGGAACGGAGTTTCCTACAACCATTCGGGCGACTACTCACAGACTTTCGACACGCCCGAAGGCTGCGACAGCATCGTGACACTCCACTTGACCATCTTCCCGTCCTATCACACCGATTGGAGCCATGAGGTTTGCGGGAGCTATGTCTGGAACGGGATAACTTACAGCCAATCAGGTGACTATACGCAAAACATGGTCACTATCCACGGCTGCGACAGCATCGTCACCCTCCATCTGACCATCAACGAAGGCTATCACACCGAATGGAGCCACCAAGCCTGCGAGAACTTTACTTGGAACGGGCAAACCTATTATGTGACAGGCGATTACACACAGCAATTCACCTCCATCCAAGGCTGCGACAGCATCGTCACCCTCCACTTGACCATCGACGACATCATCGAAACCGAATGGAGCGACCACTCCTGTATCAGCTACACTTGGAACGATGAAACCTATTATGTGACAGGCGATTACACACAGCAATTCACCTCCATCCAAGGCTGCGACAGCATCGTCACCCTCCACTTGACCATCGACGACATCATCGAAACCGAATGGAGCGACCACTCCTGTATCAGCTACACTTGGAACGATGAAACCTATTATGTGACAGGCGATTACACACAGCAATTCACCTCCATCCAAGGCTGCGACAGCATCGTGACACTCCACCTGACCATCGCCGACGTCATCCATACGGAATGGGAACACCAGTCGTGTACGCCTTTCGTTTGGAACGGGCAAACATATTATGAAACAGGCGATTACGAACAGACATTCACTTCGACCCAAGGCTGCGATTCCATTTCGATGCTTCATTTCACCCTCAACGACGCTTTCGAGACCGAATGGGAACAACAAGCTTGCGAATACTACACTTGGAATGGGCAAACCTATTATCATTCAGGCGATTACACGCAGCAATTCACTTCTTTGCAAGGGTGCGACAGCATCGTCACCCTGCACCTGACCATCAGCGACATCATCACGACCGAATGGAACGCACAGGCTTGCGCCAACTTCACTTGGAACGGACAGGTTTACGAGGAGGCGGGCGACTATACGCAGACCTTCGTGTCGCAACAAGGTTGCGACAGCATTGCCACCTTGCACCTAACGCTGACGGGACAATACGAGATCGAGGTGGACACGGCGCATTGCGGAAGCTATTGGATCAACGAGCTTGAGTTTACAGAATCGGGCGACTACGACGTGATGTTGGAATCGGTCGACGGTTGCGACTCGTTGGTGCATCTGCATCTGACTGTCAGGCCGACGACGGATGCCATCGGAGCCATCTTCGGCGAGCAACATGTGTATGTGGCCACCAACTTCGTTTCGGGACGCTATCGCTATTCCATTGACACTGTGGAGAATGCCTATCGTTATGAGTGGGAAATCGTCGGTCCCGAATGGCGGATTGTCAGTCAGGAAGGGCCGAGTTGCGTCTTGCAGGTGCTCACGCCCGGTGTCGGCAAGCTGATAGCCCGCGCATGGAACGACTGCGGCTACTCGGAACGCGAGCTTGAGATTCAGGCCGGATTCTTCGATGTCGACGACCAGCAGCAGGTTGTGGTTTCGCTTTATCCCAACCCAACGGAAGGCAGGGCCTATGTCGAAGCCGAGGCTATGGAAAAGGTCAGGCTGTTCAGCCCCTTGGGACAGCTTTTGCAAGAGATTGACGTTCAAGGTGTTGACAGAGTTGAACTCAACCTGCGCGGCTATGCAGCCGGACTTTATTCCGTCGAAGTGCTGACGCCTTATGGCATCGCCAACTTGAAGTTGAACCTTGTCAGATAAGCGGACGAGCCAAAGTCATGGATTTTAAGTTAGTCTCTGATTTTCAGCCTACCGGCGACCAACCCGAAGCCATCAAGCAACTCGTTGACGGCTTGCGGCGCGGCGACCGTACACAGACGCTGCTCGGCGTGACGGGTTCTGGCAAGACGTTCACCATCGCCAATGTGTTGGCCCAACTCAACCGTCCCGCCTTGGTGCTGAGCCACAACAAGACCCTCGCGGCACAGCTTTACGGCGAGTTCAAGCAGTTTTTCCCCGAAAACGCGGTGGAGTATTTCGTTTCCTACTACGACTATTACCAACCCGAAGCCTTCATCCCCGCCACCAACACTTACATCGAGAAGGACTTGGCCATCAACTCGGAAATCGACAAGATGCGCTTGGCCACCACTTCGTCTTTGCTGTCGGGTCGCCGCGACGTGATTGTAGTCTCCTCGGTGTCATGCCTTTATGGTATCGGCAACCCCGACGACTTCGGCAAGAACATCATCTATTTGGAACGCGGCATGAAAATCGGGCGCGACGATGTGGCCAAAGCCTTGGTGAGTGCTCTTTATGTGCGCAACGAGATCGAGTTCACGCAAGGCAAGTTCAGGATAAAAGGGGAGACGATGGATGTGTTTCCGGCCTACGCCGACTATGCCTACCGCATTGTGTTTTGGGACGACGAGATCGACAGCCTCGAAATGTTCAACCCCGTGACGGGCCGCCGCATGGAGGAGCTTTCGGAACTGACCATCTTTCCCGCCAACATCTTCGTCACCTCGCAGGCCAAACTCAATTCCGCCATCCACGAAATCCAAGACGACATGTTCAAGCAGGCCGAGTATTTCCGCGAGATTGGCAAGGCCTTGGAAGCCAAACGCCTCGAAGACCGCGTTAACTACGACATCGAGATGATGAAAGAGTTGGGCTATTGCTCCGGCATCGAGAACTATTCGCGCTACTTCGACGGACGCAGTCCCGGCACGCGGCCTTTCTGCCTGCTCGACTATTTCCCCGACGACTTCATCACCGTCATCGACGAGAGCCACGTCACCATCCCGCAAATCCGAGGCATGCACGGCGGCGACCGCTCGCGCAAGCAGACCTTGGTGGAATACGGTTTCCGACTGCCTTCGGCCTTGGATAACCGGCCTTTGCAGTTCGATGAGTTTGAGGCACTTACGGGACAGACCATTTACGTCAGTGCCACGCCTGCCGACTTTGAGTTGCAGCAAAGCGACGGCGTGTATGTGGAACAGCTGATACGTCCCACGGGCCTGCTCGACCCGCTGATTGAGGTGCGCCCCAGCCTCAACCAAGTGGACGACCTCATCGACGAGATCCACAAGGTAGTGGAGAAAAACCAGCGCGTGCTCGTCACCACCTTGACGAAACGCATGGCCGAGGAACTGAACACCTACCTCAACAACCTGAAAATCAAGACGCGCTACATCCATTCCGACGTCGACACCATGGAGCGTGTGGAAATCCTGCAAGGACTGCGCATGGGCGACTTCGACGTCCTTGTTGGCGTGAACCTCTTGCGCGAGGGCTTGGACCTGCCCGAGGTGAGCCTTGTGGCCATCCTCGACGCCGACAAGGAAGGCTTCTTGCGCTCGGAACGCTCGCTGACGCAGACGGCAGGCCGTGCCGCCCGCAACGCCGAGAGCAAGGTCATTATGTATGCCGACACCATCACCGACTCGATGCGCAAGACCATCGACGAGACGGCGCGTCGCCGCTCGAAGCAGATGGCCTACAACGAGGCGCACGGCATCGTGCCCAAGACCATCGTCAAAGCCATCGACAACTCGTTGGGTACCTTGCGAGGCAACCAGCCCACGCCAACGCCCTACTCGCAAGAAGGCACTCCTGTGACGATGGCCGCTGATAGTCAAGCCGTTTACATGTCGAAGGAACAGCTCCAGAAAGCCATACAGCAGGCCAAGAAGAACATGGAGAAAGCCGTCAAGGAGATGGACTTCCTCAACGCCGCGAAGTACCGCGACGAGATGCTTGCCTTGCAGGAACGATTCAATTCATAATTGCCATGTCAGCCGTCACGAGATCCGTATTGCAGCAATACTGGGGTTACCCCAATTTCCGCCCCCTCCAAGAGGACATCGTCGACTCGGTGATGGCGGGGAAGGACACCTTGGCGTTGTTGCCCACGGGCGGCGGCAAGAGCATTTGCTTTCAGGTGCCTACGATGGCGATGGAGGGCTTGTGCCTCGTCGTCACGCCGCTCATCGCGCTGATGAAAGACCAAGTGGCGCACCTCGTCGAGAAAGGCATTCCCGCTGCTGCCATCTATTCGGGGATGCACCCCGACGAAGTGGACTTGGCTTATAATCAGGCGGTTTTCGGAAGGCTGAAGTTCCTTTATGTCTCGCCCGAGCGTTTGCAGACCGACACTTTCATCGAAGCCGTGAAGCGGATGAAGGTCTGCCTCTTGGCCGTCGACGAGTCGCATTGCATCTCGCAGTGGGGTTACGACTTCCGCCCGCCGTACCTGAAAATCGCCGACATCAGGCCTTATATGCCCAAGACGCCCGTCCTCGCCCTGACCGCCACGGCCACGGCGAAGGTGGTTGATGACATCCAAGTGCGCTTGGGCTTCAAGCAGAAGAACGTATTCCAAAGCAGCTTCGAGCGCAAGAATGTGACTTACAACGTGTTTCACGAAGCCGACAAATACGGCGTGCTCTTCCGCAAGCTGAACGCCATGACCGAAGGCAGCGCCATCGTCTATGTGCGCAACCGCAAACGCACGCAGGTCATCGCCGACTGGCTCAATTCGGTGGGCATCACGGCCACGTTCTACCACGCCGGCTTGGACGGCAAGACCCGCGACGAGCGGCAAGACCTGTGGATGCGCGGCAAGGTGAAGGTCATCGCGGCCACCAACGCCTTCGGCATGGGCATCGACAAGCCCGACGTGCGCTTGGTCGTCCACATGGACCTGCCCGACAGCATCGAGGCGTATTTCCAGGAAGCGGGTCGAGCAGGGCGCGACCTGAAGCCTTCCGAGGCCTTCCTGCTCGTGTCGCCCGCCGACATCAAGAAGTTGGAGGAAAACCTGTCGCAGTCATTCCCCGAATTAGAGCGCATCAAGATGATTTACAACGCCTTGGGCAACTATTTCAACATCCCCGTCGGGGCGGGCGAGAATGTGTCGTATCCCTTTGTGATCCATGACTTCGCCAACCGTTACGGTTTCTCGGTCGTCGAGGTGTTCCACACCCTGAAAATCCTCGAAAAGGAGGGCTTCTTGCTGCTTTCCGACAGCTTCGACGAGCCGTCAAAGGTGATGATCAAGGCCTCGCGTGACGATGTTTACGGCTTTCAGGTCAACAACCCGCAATTCAGCGAGTTGATTAAGTGCATGTTGCGCAGTCTCCCTGGCGTGATGACGGACTTCGTGAAAATCAACGAGGAGGTCTTGGCCAAGAAGATGGGCACAAAGGCCGAGAAGGTCGTCGAGCAGTTGAAGAAATTGGAGTCCTACAACCTCCTTTCCTACGCGCCGCGCAACGACAAGCCCCAAGTGCTGTTTCTGTCGGAATTTGTCGACACCAAGCATTTTAACCTCTCGAAAGAGAACTACCACGACCGCAAAAAGGATGCCGAGGAGCGCGTGAAGGCTGTCATCGGTTTCGTGAACAACGGCGAGGAATGCCGTAGCGTGCAGTTGTTGCGCTACTTCAACGAGAAGACGCGCAAGACTTGCGGGCGTTGCGATGTGTGCCAAAGTCGAGGAAGGCATTTAGTGCCTTACGCCTCGATTGAGGAAAAGCTGACGAGCGTGGTGGGTGAGGGGAGCCTGCCTGTCGAGCAGGTGCTTTCGCAATGCAACGAGTTTGAGGACACCGAGGTGCTTGACGCCATCCGTTTCCTCGTCGACAGCGGCGTGCTTCGGTTGGACGATGAAGGAGCGTTGGCACAAAAAGGGCACAAAAAAAGCCGTCGTTGACGACGGCTTTTCTTGCTTTTCGCATTTCGCTTATTTCAGGATGTTCGCGGCGGGTTTGAATCTGACGACTTTCTTCGCAGCGATCTTGATGGTCTTACCCGTTCTGGGGTTACGGCCTTGTCTGGCGGGACGCTCGTTCACGCCCATGGTTCCGAAACCGACGAGGGCAACTTTGCCACCCTTCTTCAGTTCTCCTTTAGTGACATCCACAATGGCGTCAACAGCTTTTCTTGCATCGACCTTGGTCATGCCGGCCTTTTCGGCGACGGCAGCGATTAATTCAACTTTATTCATAGTTAGTTTATAATTAGTGGTTAAACTTTTCACCGACAAAAATAATGTATTTTTGAATAATGCAAGCGTTTTTTGTAAAAAATGCAGCATTTTTATCAAAAAAAATCGAAAAAAAGGCTGTTTTTGGTGTTTTTTTCAGTCAAGATATGCGTTCCAAGTGCCATTCAGCGGTGTCCCACGCAGAAAATCGGCGATGGCCATGCTTTTCTTTCCGGCTTGCTGCACGGTGGTCAGCGCGACGAAACCATCGCGCAAGGCTACCTTCAGGAACTTCTTGTTGTCGGTGACGACGCTCCCCACGGGCAGGTCGGGTTGGCCTTTCTCGATCTCCGAAGCGAAGACCTTCAAGTCGATGGCTTCACCCGTTTCGGAATAGATGCGGGTGTGGGCGGCAGGGTAGGGCGACAGGCCTCGGATGTGGTTGTAGGCGGTATGGCAGTCTTGCCTCCAGTCGATGTTGCAAAACTCCTTGGTGATTTTCGGGGCGGGTTTCAGGTCTTGGTTCTCGGCGAGTTCGTCCTGCGGCAAGGCATTCGCTGCTCCGTTTTCGATCTTTCTGATGGTTTCCACGACGACCTTGTTGCCCAACAGCATCAGCTCGTCGTGCAGCTCGCCGGCGGTCTCGTCGGGGCGGATGGCGACCTTCTCGCGCATGATGACCGCGCCCTTGTCGATTTCCTCGTTGAGGAAGAAGGTGGTGAGTCCCGTTTCGGTCTCGCCGTTGATGATGGCGAAGTTGATGGGGGCTGCGCCGCGATATTGGGGCAGCAGCGAGGCATGGAGGTTGAAGGTGCCCAATTCGGGCATCTGCCACACCACGGCGGGCAGCATCCTGAAGGCCACGACGATGAAAAGGTCGGCACGGAAGGCGGCCAACTGTTCCAAAAACGCGGGGTCTTTCAGCTTCTCGGGCTGGAGCAAAGGCAAGCCGTGTTGCAATGCGATCTTCTTGACGTCGGAATACTGGATCTTGCGTCCGCGTCCTGCCGGCTTGTCGGGCATGGTGACGACGACGGCCACCTCATAGCCGGCTTCGAGGATGGCCTCAAGCTGCGAGGCGGCAAACTCCGGCGTGCCAAAGTAGGCGATTTTGGTCTTTCTTTCCATGGCGTGTCAAAAAAAATCCTGACCCCGTAGGGTCAGGAAAAAGTGATTTTAAACCTATTTCAAATTGTCATTTCATCTTTGCTTCGAGGTTGGCGATGTTCTTGCTGATCTCGAAGGCCTCGTTGCTCAACGGGTAGTCTTGCTTCAAGGTCCTGTAGGTTTCCAGGGCCTTGGCGTTGTTGCCCATGATTTCGTAGGTCATGCCGAGCTTGCTGAGGAACATCGGCGTGGTGAAGTCGTTGGGATTCTTCTTGGCGGCCTTCTCATAGTAGGCCACGGCGTCTTGTTGTTGGCCGAGTTCAAGGTAGCAGTCGCCGATGAGACCCAACGAAAGAGGTGCCAACACCTTGTCGTCGTTGGTGTACTTCTTCAGGTACTCGATGGCGTTGTTGTAGTCGCCTTGCTTCATGTAGCAAAGTCCGGCGTAGTAGGCAGCCAACTTGCCGGCCTTGGTCGAACCGTAATTGCTCACGATGTCGAGGAATCCCGGGTTGTTGCCGTCGCCGTTCAAAGCGGTGGCGTAGTTTTCGTTTTGCATGTAATATGAAGCGAAGTCGATGGCTTGCGTAGCCTGTTCCTCAAAGGCGATTTCTTGTGTGAAGGATTGATCCATGGCGGCTTGGTTGCGCTTTTGGTTGCGTGCGTTAAGGCCCCAGATGGCCAATCCGATGAGCAACACGGCGATGAGGATGATCCACAGCGTCTTTTGGTTGTTTTCAATCCAAAGTTCGGTTTTGCTTAAAGCCTCTTCTACGTTTTCGAGTCTTTCGTCTCCTTGTTTTGTTTCTTGTTTTGCCATATCGATTCAAAATTTGCGTGCAAAAGTACGCTTTTTCGGTATACCTTCGACCATTTTTTTGCATTTTTTTCTTTTTTCGTAATTTTGCATTCCTTTATCAAAGAACAGACGGAATGAAGAAATCCATAGTTTATGATGGCCGTGAGTCGCAGGGCGTTGAAATACAAGAGAATGCAGCCCGTGATGCTGCAATGCTGGCGTTCTTTTCCCCGTTCATCACCGATGAGCGCCGACAGCGTTTCGAGGCGATTCTCGACTATCGCACCCGCCATATTGCTGTTGTCTTGGAGGATATTTTTCAGCCGCATAACGCCAGTGCGGTGCTGCGCAGCTGCGAGTTGCGCGGCATCCAGGACGTCCACATCGTGGAGAACATGAACCGTTATGACGTGAATCCCGAGGTGGTGATGGGCAGCACGAAGTGGCTCAACCTGTATCATTACGAGGATAAGGAGTTCAATACCCCGACGGCCTATGAGCGCCTGCGCGAGAGGGGCTACAAGATTGTGGCCACCTGTCCGCATCGCGACGACTTCACGCCCGACACCTTGCCTTTAGACCATCCCGTGGCCTTGGTGTTCGGCACCGAGAAACTCGGCCTTTCGGACTATGCTGTCGAACATGCCGACATGCACATCCGCATCCCGATGTTCGGCTTCACGGAGAGCTACAACATCAGCGTTTCGGCGGCCTTGCTGCTCTATTCGCTGACCAGCCGCCTCCACGCTTCGCCCGACATCCCTTGGCACCTGACGGAGGAAGAGCGCAACGAATTGCGTTTGTTGTGGACGCGCCGTTCACTGAACCGCATCCGCCAGTATGAGCGTAAATTCTATGAATTGCATCCGGAGTTTAAATAAAGCAAAAAGGGAGGTTATGCCTCCCTTTTTGCTTTATTGCTGAATTCTTTATTCGACCACGAACTTGCCAACAATGGTGGTGGCCTCGTTGCTCACGCTAACGAAATACACGCCGCTGGGCAGGTTACTCACGTTGAGACGCATCGCGTTCAGGTTGTTGGCGACGAAGTGCTTCACCGTGCGACCGCTCAGGTCGATGACCTTCACCTCGGTCTTGCCCGTCATCTCAGCATTGATGCTGAGCACCGACTTGGCCGGGTTGGGGTAGAGGCTCAACATAGGAGTGGCCGTTTCGTTCACGCCTTCGGTGCCAGGGCGGAAGGTTAAGGTCTCTGAAGGAACGGACTCTTGTCCCGCTTGGTCGACAGTGGTGACATAGATGCTCACTTCCTCCTCGTCGTCCACCTCAAAGATCCATTGTGTGCCGTACACTTCGACAGGGTTGGTTGGGTCGCCAACGAAATAGAGGTTGAAGTGGTCGAAGTCGTTCATCACGGGCATGTCCCATAGGATGGGGGTGTAGACGCCTTGGGCGTTCACTTCCTCGTCGATGCGGAGGTTGGTGGGTGGCTCGGGCACGGCGTCGACGACGTGGTAGTTCATCACGCCATAATAGGTCGGGGCGAAGGTCTCGTTGTTGGTGGCGGGCCATTTGCCGAACATGGTGGCCGAGGCCGCGTCGCGCACGAAGAGGTAGAGCCCGCTGTTGCCATTGTCGGTGTTGATTTTCCAGTCTTCGTCGTTGCCGAGGGGCAGGGCGAACTCGATGGTCTCATAGCCCTGGCTCATGTCGCAGGCGATGATTTCCTCGGGCAGGTTGATGGTGGTGCCCACGCCGCCGTTGTTGTAGATGGGACGGTAGCGCACGGTGTTGGGGTTGCCGTAATACATCCAGTAGTTGCCTTCGCTATTGTCGTCGGTGGGCGGGTAGGTGCCGTCGTTGTTGTCATCGATGTAGAAGGCCACGCCGTCGTTGGTGTTCCACTCGGTGTCCAAGCGGTTTTCGGAGCAGACATAGAGGTAGTTGTCGTCCATCTTGAGGTGCAAGGTGACGCTGCCCATCGCGGCGGGCAGGAGGTAGTTGCTCACGTCGACGCGGAAGGCGTCGTCCCATTCGCCTTCGCCCATGATGCCGTCGATGGTGGGGGCGGTGCCGTCGTAAATGTCGATTTCGCCGACGATGTAGGCGGTGGTGGCATAACCCAAGCAGACGTTGGAATAGGGCGTTTCAAGGTCGGCGTCGAGTTGTGCGGTCACCGCATAGTAGTATTGCCGCGTCGGGACGACGCTGTGGTCCTCAAAGTAGCCCTCGCCTGCGCCGATGGTGGCCAAAGGTGCGCCGAAGGGGGCGTTAAGGGCGTTCTTGCGGTAGATGTTGTAGCCCGTGGCGTCGTCTTTTTCGCTCCAAGTGAGTTCCACATGGTCGTAGGCGCCTTGTGAGGCATAGAGGTCGTTGATGGGCGTACCGGCGGCTTCCATGAGGATTTCGATGGTTGTGGTCGTGCCTCCGGTAATGACAATGTTTTCAGTAGCAGGCAGATAGCCCGGTATGGTGGCGGTGAGGGTGTAGTTGCCTTCAGGGATGGCACGAAGCGTGAAACTGCCGTCTTCGGCGGTCATGTCGAAGTAGTCCTCCAACTCGCTGATGCTGACGATGACACCGCTGTTGTCGTCGGAGCCGATGAGGTCGACGATGCCTTCAAGCGTGCCCATGTTGTCGGCGATGCATTGTATGGCGTAGGTGCGGCTGCCGCTGCCCATATCGCGGCAGTGGACGGCCTTGCCTGCAAAGAGGCAAAGGTCGCCGTCGGCGGAGATGTCGATGTGTTCCATCGAGCCTGGGGTCGACAGCTCTGCGATGGGCACGTTGCTCTGTTTGCGGAAGAGGAGGAAGTCGGGCGTGTTGTGGGTGATGGGTCCCCAGGTGACGAAACCGACGATGCTGCCGTCGTCGCTCATGGCGGCTTGGGTCACCTCGTCGCCGCAGCCGGTGTAGCTCCAGATAGGCTCGTCGGAATAGTTGTTGAAGAGGTAGCAGCATCCGTCGTAGCCGTAACTCGTGTTGACGAAGTCGAGGGTGCCGATGGCGATGAGGCTGCCGTCGTCGGAGATGGCGTTGGCGCAGCCCCAAGTGGAGGTGGCGCCCGGACCAGCCACGTTAGCCGTCCAAACGCTCTCGTAACGTGTCCCGTTCCAGTGGTATAGGTAAGCCATGCCGCTGAAGTCGGAATAGGCCAAGTAGTCGCCGTTGGCACTTAAGGCGGGGTCTTGACTGGGTGAGTTGTCGTAGTAGTAAAGGCCGTCTTGCAGGATGTCGCCGTTGGCGGGGTCGATGACCCAAATCTGCTTGTAGCCTTGCGCGAAGGCGGCCACAAAACGCTGGTCGTCCTTGGAGAGGCCAAGTCCGACCACGTTCACGGTGAGGTCGCCGATGATCCAGTCGGGTTCGCTCTTGTTGACGCCAAAGGCGTAGCAGGCGATGGCGTAGTAGTTGGCCTCATAGTTGCCGTAGGAGAGGTAAACCCGCGTGCCGTCGGCGTTGAGCTTGATGTGCGAAACGGGATAAGCCAAGGTCTCGTGGAAAATCTCTTCGCCGTCGATGTCGACGACATAAAGCTCCTGGCTGTCAGAATAGGCGATGGCGTTGCCTGACAAGGAGACAGCGGCACGACCGCCAGTGACGATGGGATGCTCCCATTTGACGTTGCCTTGGGCATCGAAGAGGCTGACGCGCTTCTGGTTCAAGCCGTAATAGACGAGGTAGTCGCCCGTGGCGTCGATGTAGAATACGTCGTCGGGCATGGCACCGCTCTCGTATTTCTGCCAAAGAATGGTCGGCTCGTCGGTCACGGCACGGTCATTGTGCGCAAAGGCTTGACCATAAACGAGTTGGCTGCCCGTAGTAGGCTCGGTGACAGTCATGACGGCGCGTTGCTGTGCCATAAGGTTGCCCGCCATTAAAAGTGCGATGAGGGAGAGAAAGAATGTTTTATACATGATTTTGTGATTTAAATTATTGATAATTAGTTGATTGATTCAATTTTTCAAACCCACGGAATCCAATTGCAATATTACATATTTTTTCTCGTTTTTACAACAGGTATTCCAAAAATAGCTATTTTTGCAAAAATAAATTCCATGAAGAAGAAGAAAATCTTGATCATCGCCGCCGCTTTCCTCATGGCATTGGCCGCCACGTCGTGCAAAAAGACCAGATATTGCAAATGCACGACGATACAGAACGAGGAAGTGGTCGAATTGGGCGAGGACTACTACACCATCGAGGACGGCTCGTCGTGCTCCGACCGCTCAAAGGAAATCGTCGGCTGGGGACAGGTGATTTGCACCGAGGTTTCCGAGTCGGAAGTGACGGGCGTGGAGTCGCACTGGTGGGACAACCTGTTCAACAACAAGCCAAAATAATTGGCCTTGAGTCCTTCCATAGGCAAATCGGCACTGAAAGTCCTGCTGGGCTTGATGTTCATCGTCTCGGCCATCCTTAAGGTCGTCGACATGGACCAATTCGAGATTTATGTTTACAGCTACCATTTCTTCAGCCTCAATTTCTCGTTTTTGGTGGCACGAGCCGCCATTATCTTGGAATTGGTACTTGGTATCGGATTGGTTTCCAATACTTTACACAAACTCTATTGGTGGGGTAGCATGGTCATGTTGGCCGGCTACACCTTATTATTAATGTACGCACTCTATTTGGGCCGCACCGACAACTGCCACTGCTTCGGCGACTTCCTGCAACTCGACCCCAAGCAAAGCCTTGTCAAGAATCTGGTGCTGCTGTTGCTATTCCTTCTGATTCGCAAAATGGAAAGCTGGCGCACGCCGTTCCGCTGGCTGATTCTTTGCCTCGCGGTCATGGCCTCCACCATCGCCGTCTTCGTGGTTTCGCCGCCCGACAACTATACACCCGCCTATGCTGCGGAACACAACCTACAGCCTGAGTTGTTCGGCGCAATGCTTGACGATGCGCCTTTGGATAGCCTGAACCTCCGCGAAGGCAAGCAGGTTGTCTGTTTCTTCTCTACGGGCTGCGAATACTGCCAAATGGCCGCTCGCAAGCTCTCGCTGATGCAAGAATACTATGGCTTCCCTGATGACCATGTTACCTATGTCTTCATGGGCAGCGAGGAGGGCATCTCGAAGTTTTACGAAGATTCGGAGTCGGCGCAGTATCGCGACGTGCTTTATCCCGATGTCGTCAGGCTGCTGAAGACTGTCAATGGAAACTTTCCTGTCATCGTGTTCTTGGACAACGGGGAAGTGGTTCACGAATACGGCTTCCGCAACATGCGCGAGGACGAAATCAAATCATTTATGGCATCGTAGGACTGTCATATTATGGCAGCCCTACAATATTATTTCGGCCTTCTGAACCTGTCGCCAGTCTGCTCGATGACGGCCTTTTTCCAAGTGTCGGGGTAGCCAGGCTGCATCGGACGGGCGGGATAACCGTAGCCGTTGCGCTTGAACTCTCCGTTCTCCTCCTGCTTGACGTTGCTGTCCAAGTATTTCACCAACAGGTAGTTGTCCAATTCCTTCCAAGTGGCCACGGTGTTGTGTCCGGCCTGGTTGGAGAAGTCGGTGAGGTAGGCGACGGCCATGTCGGGTTTTTGCTCGTAAAGGCCCAACGCTCGGTTGTCGACATAGTTGACTTGCTCCTGATAGCCACTCTCCAACTCGTTTTGCACGGCTTGGATGTCGCCGATAACCCTATTATAGAATAGGTATTTGAAATGCGCCAGCCGGTTGAAGACCCAGAAGGCGGCGTTGTCGCTGTAGGTCAGCATGTCGCCGTTGCCCACGCGGTATTCAATCGGCACCTCGGTGATGGAGCAATAGAACGGTGTGTAAACTGTTGAATTTGTGTCATCTACACCAAACCAAATGATGCCGCCGATGGGGTTGGGGAGCCAATTGCGGCTCTGCGCGATGAACGAGAAACCCGTCTGCACCACCTCGATGCTGCGCTCGTTGAAGTAAGGCTGGCCGTCGTATTCCCAATAGAGCGGGTTGTAGCGGAACGGCGAGCCGAAGGGGTTGCCGCCCACGTCTTGGGTCTTGTCTAACTCGGTGCCTTGGAAGTGGTCGCGCTGGAAGCCCATCATGTCGCTGAGGCTGATTTTTCGGTTCGGCTTGACGTACAAGGGCATACGGTGCGTCAGATCCTTGCCGGTCACATAGTCCCAGTATTCGTCCATGCCGTCGCAAACCTTGTTGAACATCGTCCAAACGCGGAGGTCGCAGATGCGGGCAGCGCTGAAATCGACGGGGGCGTAGGCCGCGCTGAAGTCGAAGTCTTTGTCCTTGCCGCTGAAGTAGCCTTTGCTGCGGGCGAAGTCGATGACGTCGTGCTTGTATATGACTTCAACTTGCTCGTTATAAAGTTTTTTCCAGTCCTTGTCGGTGATGGAGGTCTTGCCGTCGCGCAAAGGGAAGGTGGTGATTCTCGCGGCGTTGGCGTGACCGCTCACATAGCCGCCGGGGATGCGGATGGCCACCCACACCGCACCACGGTCGGCGTTGATGGTGTCGCCGGTCTTGGTCACCGTCGGCGTGTAACCTTTGGGCATGATTTCCATGTACCACACCTCGTTGGCGTCGCTGATCGAGATCGACTCGCCGTCGCTGCCGTAGCCGTATTCTTCCACAAGGTCCGCCATGACTTTGATGGCTTCGCGGGCCGAGCAGCTGCGTTCCAAGGCGATGAACATGAGGCTGCCGTAATCGACGATGCCCGTCGGGTCGATGAGTTCCTCGCGACCGCCGAAGGTCGTTTCGCCTAAGGCGACTTGGTTTTCGTTGATGTAGCCCACCACTTGGTAAGTGTGAGGCGGTTGCGGCACGCTACCACGCGGCGCGTTGGTGCCACGGTCGTAGCACACCCTCCTGCTGCCCGCCGGCCAGTCGGCGGCAGGGGTGAAGTAAAGCTCGCCGTAGCGGATGTGCGAGTCGGCGCAATAGCTGATGAAGTTGGAACCATCTACTGTGGCGCCTTTGGTAATCAGGAAGTTGGTGCAGGCCTGCGCCGCATTGAAGGCGGCAAGCAAGGCGATGAGAGTTAAGGGTTTGATGTGTTTCACGATGATGTTTTCTTTTTGGGGCAAAGATATGGTTTTTTTGTTTACTTTTGCACACAAAATTATTTCCAATGCAATCAACCATACCCTTGGCGGAACGCCTGCGCCCTACGACGCTCGACGACTACATCGGGCAGAAGCACATCATCGGCGAACAGGCCGTGCTGCGCCGCGCCATCGAGAGTGGGCGCGTGCCGTCCATGATTTTTTGGGGGCCGCCCGGCGTGGGCAAGACCACCTTGGCCTACATCATCTCCAAGCAGGTGAAGCGGCAGTTCTTCCAGCTCAGTGCAGTTAGCAGCGGCGTGAAGGAGGTGCGCGAGGTCATCGACCGCGCAAGGATGCTCCCCGAAGCACCTATATTATTTATTGACGAAATCCACCGTTTCAGCAAGTCGCAGCAGGACTCGCTTCTCGGCGCAGTCGAGAAGGGCTTGGTGACGTTGATTGGCGCGACGACCGAAAACCCGAGCTTCGAGGTCATCTCGCCCTTGCTGTCACGTTGTCAGGTGTATGTGCTCAAGTCTTTGGAAAAGGCCGACTTGGAAATCCTTTTGGCCAAGGCAGTGAAAGCGTTGGAATGCGACTTCGGCAAGAAAATCACCGTCAAGGAGCCTGAAGCGTTGATGAAAATCAGTGGCGGCGACGGGCGCAAACTATTGAATGCCATCGAGTTGGTCGTCACCTCTTTGAACGACTTGGACGAAACGGCTGAGGAGTTGATTGTCACCAACGATTTTACGACGCATTGCATCCAGAGCAACTTAGTGAAATACGACAAGCAGGGCGAAATGCACTACGACGTCATCTCGGCCTTCATCAAGAGTATGCGTGGCAGCGATCCCAACGCGGCCTTGTATTACCTTGCCCGCATGATTGAGGCAGGGGAGGACCCGCTCTTCATCGCCCGCCGTATGCTGATTCTCGCGTCGGAGGACATCGGCAATGCCAACCCCAATGCCTTGCTGCTTGCCAACGCCTGCTTCGATGCGGTCAACAAGATCGGCTGGCCCGAAAGCCGCATCATCTTGGCGCAGACGGTCACCTATTTGGCCTCGTCGCCCAAGAGCAACGCGGCGGTGGCTGCCATCGACGCGGCACAGGCCTTGGTGCGTGCGACCGGCGATTTGTCAGTGCCGCTGCATCTGCGCAACGCCCCGACCAAGTTGATGAAAGACCTCGGCTACCACGACGGCTACAAGTACGCGCACGCCTACGAGGGCAACTTCGTAGAGCAGGAATTTCTGCCAGCCGAGATTTCTGGCACGGTTTTGTATGAGCCTCAAGACAACCCCCGCGAGCGCGAACTGCGCAAGAATTTGAGGGAAAAGTGGAAAGGGAAGTATGGGTATTAGTTGAGAGTTGAGAGTTTAGAGTGGGAGTCCCGTAGGGACGACATACCAATAAGCAGGCGGCGTAAGTCCCTGCACTAAGCAGGCGACGTGAGTCCCTGCACTAAGCAGGCGACGTTAGTCCCTACTGCATCAAAAGCGAAGCGAAATGAACGAAGAAAAACAAGAAAAAAGCGTCAGCCTGTGGAACAAGGTGCTGGAAACCAGCCTCCGGCTGCCGTTTGTGAAGGTCGACCGCGACGAGTTCCTGACCAAGGAGCTGACGAAGTTCTGTACGCCGATGGAGGTGATGACGGCCTTGGACGACAGTCCCTTGCAGGTGTTGAGCAAGAAGGAGATCGACAAGCTCGCCAACGCGTGCATCAGCTATCACCTGACGATGGTGTGTGGCACCTCGGCCTTGATGGGCTTGCCCGGCGGCTGGTGGATGGCAGGCACCATCCCCACCGACCTCACGCAGTTCTACGGCCACATCCTCGCCTTGATGCAGAAGCTGATCTACCTCTACGGCTGGCCCTCGCTGACCGACATCAACAACCAGTTGGACGACGAGTCGCTCAACATCATGACGCTCTTCGTGGGCGCGATGATGGGCAACAAGTTCGCGGTCGAGGCCCTGACGAAGGTCGTGGGACAGGTCTCGAAAAACGCGGGCGTCAAGATCTCGGAGGGGGTGATGGCGCATTATGCCATCAAGATTGCGCAGTGGATAGGCATCAATATGACCAAGGAGGGCTTTGCCAAAGGGGTGGGGAAGGTGATTCCCTTGGTGGGTGCGCCAGTGTCAGCCACCATCACTTACTATACGTTCCGCCCCATGGCGCGTAGGCTGAAGAAACACCTTGACGAGCTTTACGACATGCGCCAGTTGCATACCGAAGCCGGCGGTTAGTGCTTGAACTCGAAGAGGTAGAGGTCGTGTAGCTGGTGGTCTGACGTTTGCAGGATGGCCTTGTAGTTCATCTGCCGCTCGGTCATCAGCCAGTCGATGAATTCGTCCACGAAGTTCCTGATTTCCGATTGCCCCATCTTGATGTAAAGCAGGTTGAGCTTGGCCTTGGCCTCCGTTTCGTTGAGGCCGTCGTTGCTCATAATCTTGGCCGTGAGTCTGTCCATGAATTTCTCCATAATGTTGGGTGTTTTTTAGTTGTTCAAGCTGCAAAGATACGCAAGAAAACCGTTTTTGTCAAGGGGGCGGACGAAAAAATCTGTTTTTTACTCGTTTCAAAGTCAGGAAATTATCCGAACAATCCAAATTTTATGGATTTTTTGGCTTTTTGTTGAAAAATATCTGCTTTTTTTTGAAAAAATACTTGTGCGTTTGAAAAAAGTGGTAATTTTGCAGCGGTTCTTATCATTAAGACCTGTAGCCATCCATCATGTGGCTGCAAGTAAAAGGTTTCATAAATTTTGGTTTTTGGTTCTTGAAGACCCTGGCTTCGGCTGGGGTTTTCTTGCTTGTGGGATGCGGGAAAGGGATGGCGGGAAAAAGAAAAGGTCGCAAACCGAGATTTGCGACCCTGTAGCCCATAGCGGAATCGAACCGCTGTTTTAAGTGTGAGAAACTTACGACCTAACCGCTAGTCGAATGGGCCAAAAAAAGGTTCTTGTTGCGGAACCTTCGTGTGAACTAGGCGGGAGTCGAACCCACAACCGCCTGATCCGTAGTCAGGGACTCTATCCAATTGAGCTACTAGTCCAGTCGTTTTTGACACTGCAAAAGTACAGCTTTTTTCGTTTACGCAAGCAAAAAATCGCTAATTTTTTCGTGTTTTCTCTCAATTGTTTGATAATCAAACTGATAATTTTGTTCCCTTAATGGCAACTTTTATGTTTTCTTGCGTTGGCAATCGCTTTTTTGCTATCTTTGCGCCATCATCAATCAAACATTTTACATCATGAGATTACTACTGATCAGCAATTCGACCAACTTCGGTGAGAATTATTTGGCTTGGGCTACGACCCAAATCGAGCTTTTCTGCTTGCAGAACCATATTAATAAGGAGAGCCGCATCGTCTTCGTGCCTTTCGCGGGCGTCAACATCGGCGGCATGGTGTATCCCGAGAGCTACGACGCTTACGAGGCGAAGGTGAAGAACGTGTTTCGCACCAAGTTCGGCTTGGAGAACTTCGTCTCCGTGCATCATTTCGACGACAAGGTGAAGGCCGTCAACGAGGCCGACTGCATCGTGGTGGGCGGCGGCAACACCTTCCACCTCGTGGCTGAGATGCACCGTTACGGCCTGATGGATGCCATCCGCAACCGTGCCTTGGCCGGAGTGCCTTACATGGGCTGGAGTGCCGGCTCCAACGTGGCCTGCCCGACGCTGTGTACCACCAACGACATGCCCATCGTTGAGCCTGCTTCGTTCAAGTGCCTCAATCTGGTGCCTTTCCAAATCAACCCGCACTATCTCGACCCGCACCCCGAAATCGACAAGCTCATCAAGCACGGCGGCGAGACGCGCCAAGACCGCATCAACGAGTATCTGGCTGTCAACCAGGACATGAAGGTGGTCGGGCTGCGCGAAGCCACGGCGCTTTGGGTCGTCGACGACAAGATGTATTTGAAGGGCGGCAAGAAGATGGTCGTCATGCGCTACGGCAAGGAGGCGGTGGAGATTGAGCCGAACTCCGACGTCACGTTCCTGCTGGAAGGGAGTGTCGCATAAGTGATGTTTGCGGGCGGGGTGTTCGCGCTCCTATGTCATTCAAACGCCTTGCGGTCTTCGAAGACGACGAGGCTGCGGTCGAGGTGGATGGTCTTCCGTCCACCTTTTTCGCCTTTGATGAGGTAGATGTTGGCCTCGTCGCCGAGGATGTCGCGGAAGGCCTTGCGGATGCGCGAGAGGTTGGCGTTCATCGTCGAGCCGATGAAGTCGGTGAGGTTGTCGATGGCCGTGTGGAGCAGCGTGTCGTCGCCGTAGGTGGAGATGTGGCGATAAATCCTGTAGAGTTCTTCCTTGTGGTCGTTGAGGTAGTTGAGCGAGAGGCCGTCCTCGTGGAAGAGGAAGAAGATGTAGAGGGCCTTGCAGAGGGCGGGCATCTTCACCTCGGCGTTGTTGCGGTCGGTGAGGAAGATGTCGCCCCGCGTGTTGATGAACAGCCTGCTGACTTCGTGCGACCCGTTGTATTTCAGCAAGATGTCGATGATGATCTTGTGGAAGCCGGTGTAGTCAAGCTCGTCCTTGGGGGTGCTTTCGGTGTTTAGTGTCAGTTCTTCGAAAAAGCGTTCTTCTTTCTCGCTGCTGAACGGAGGATTGATTGTCAGGATGTTGGCGTTGAGTTGGACGAAACGTTGCAGGGTCTTCAGCGGGTCGTCGCCGGTTTCGATGATGAGGAAGTCTTGGTACGAGCCAGGCTTCATGTTCCCGATTTTGAGGAAGAAGGCAGGCTTGCTGATTTTCAAGCCATTGGCGTTGAGGTAGTTGAGGAAGACCTCCTTGGAGAGGAATACGCTGTCCAATTTCGGGAGCGTCTTGTCGATGTGACTGATTTGCTCGTCGGTGAGGGTAGGCTCGATGTAGCTCAGCGTATCGCGGAAGGTGGCTTTCTTGCTTTTGAGGTTGCTGACGACGCGGGGCAGGTAGAAGAACTCGCGTTGCGACTGGCGCAGCAGGGCGCAGATGGCGTCGTAGTCACGCCTGATGCAGGCGTTGGTTTTCCTGCTGAAGGTCGGCTCCACATAGAGGACGGCGTTGCGCGTGTCGAAATCGAGGTTGGGGATGGAGACGAAGTTGGCTGTCAGGCCTTGTGTCTCAGGTAGTTCGATGCCGATGGAAAGGAGCAAGGCGGTGAGGAGCAACGATTCCGTCGGGTCGAGGGAGTCGTCGGAGAGGGCGAGTCGCTGGAAGACGCGAAGGATGGCGATTTTCTCTGCGTTGCCGAGGCTTTTCAGCATGTTGACCGCTTCCGAGAGGCTGAGGCGGGTGGCTTTCTTGCGGCTGGTCAGGGTGATGTTGAACAGGCCGTAGACCTTTTGCAGGAAGTCGATCTCGCCTTGGTTGACGATGCCGTCGCACTGCACCAAGTCGGAGAGCAACTTTGCGAAGGCAGTCTTATGTAGTTCCTTGAATTTCATTGTGTTATCGTCGCGATTTTGGGTTGTAACCTTGCAACCTCTTTCCATTTTGGCGGTAGATTGTAATTTTGCGCCGTTTTTTTCATGGCAAAAATAGTAAAAATTGGACAAAGAACGAAATGGCAAGAGATTATAAGAGAGGTTTGTCGAAGAAAGAGGTGGACGAGAGCCGGCGCAAACATGGCGACAATGTGCTGACCCCACCCAAGAAAGAGCCGATTTGGAAACAGTTTCTGGAGAAATTCAACGACCCAATCATCCGTATCTTATTGATAGCATTGGTGTTGTCAATCGCGGTGTCGCTTTACCAGTTGTTCACCGGTGCGGCAGGTGCGAACATCCTGCTTGAGCCTTTAGGCATCTTTGTGGCGGTGATGTTGGCGACGACGGTGGGCTTTGTGTTTGAGCTGAGTGCCAACAAGAAGTTCGACATCCTCAACCAGAGCGAGGACGAAAAGTTGGTGACTGTCTATCGCGACGGGCTGATCCAGCGCATCGAGCGCAAGGAGGTCGTGGTGGGCGACAGCGTGGTTGTTGAGACGGGCGACGAGATTCCCGCCGACGGCTATCTGCGCGAGGCCGTCGCGATGCGCGTCAACGAATCGGACCTGACGGGCGAGCCTTCGTGCAGCAAGACGACGGAAGAGGCTGACTTTGAGGAGGATGCAACTTATCCCTCCAACTATGTCTGTCGCGGCAGCTCGGTAATGGAAGGCCACGGCGTGTTTGTGGTCGAGAAGGTGGGCGACGCCACGGAGTGGGGCAAGGTGTATCAAGGCGCACAGATCGACAACGATGTGAAAACGCCGCTGAATGAGCAACTTGACCGACTCGGACGCGGCATAACGATAGCGAGTTATGTCATCGCCGACCTGATTGTGGTGTTGCGTGTGGTGATGTATTTCCTCCATCCCGACGGTGCGCCCTTCGATTGGATGGACTTCGCCCGCTATGTCCTTAACACACTGATGATTGCGGTCACACTGATTGTGGTGGCCGTGCCCGAGGGCCTGCCGATGAGCGTGACGCTGAGTTTGGCGTTGAGCATGAAAAGGATGCTGGAAACCAACAACTTGGTACGCAAGATGCATGCCTGCGAGACCATGGGTGCCGCCACGGTGATATGCTCCGACAAGACCGGAACGCTCACCAAAAACCGGATGAGCTTAGGCGACAGCCATTTCTTCGGCCTGCAAAACGGCCAGCTCGACGACTCGGAACTGTCGGCCCTGATTGAGGAAGGCATCGCGGTCAACACGACGGCGTTTTTGGACTACAGCGACAAGGTCAAGGTGAAGGTGGTGGGCAACCCGACGGAAGGCGCGTTGCTGCTATGGCTTTTCGACAACAACGTCGACTTTGCTCGGCTGCGCGACAACGCCAAAGTCGTCAAGCAACTGCCGTTCTCGACCAAGTACAAATACATGGCTACCATTGTAAAGAGTTCGTTGTCAGGTGAATATGTTCTGTATGTCAAAGGTGCGCCCGAAATCCTTATGAAGCGTTGCACGACGGCGAGAAATGCCGATGGCGAGTGTGGCTTGGAGTGGGTGAGGAGCGAGGTTGACGAGAAGTTGGCTGAGTATCAAGGCAAGGCCATGCGCACCTTGGGCTTCGCCTACAAACACGTCACGAAAGACGAGGTGAAGGCGGCGTTTGACGGCGAGAAACTGCAAGTGGACGACCTCTGTTTCCTCGGTGTCGTGGGCATCATAGACCCGATTCGCGACGACGTGTCCGACTCGATCCGCGAATGCCTGAACGCGGGCGTCGACATCAAGATTGTGACGGGCGACACGCCTGGCACGGCGCGTGAGATTGGCCGTCAGGTAGGCCTGTGGACCGATGCCGACGACCCTGAA